>OLHG01000628.1_pt1 | contig 24639 bp, 33 predicted proteins | sample 1605971 | NCBI WGS metagenome assembly OLHG01 (sample SAMN03283289) | human gut metagenome | biome: human-associated habitat; material: feces | host: Homo sapiens | place: Peru | collected 2012 | reverse complement strand
CCAAACTTAAACTCTCTAAAATATAACTAACACAATCTACTCTATCATTAATCAAAATTTATTTAATATAAGATAATTATATTATATCATATAACTATCTTTTGTGCTATTTTTAATATGATTTAAAAAAATATGTGAAAACGTATATAAAAATGATTAAAATTTGATTATCTAAAATTGCAGTTTTTTCCTTATACTATATGTATTTGTATAAAATTCACTTCACACTAGATTTTATCGAATCAATAGAAGATAAACCTTCTTGTTTTCGAACGTTTTTAATTATATCTGAAAATATAAATATTTTGCATAATACAAATTAAGTATTTGATGTAAATAAAAAAAGATAGTAATTAAACTATCTTATGAATTTAAAGTTTCGTTTTTATATAAGTTTTGATAAATTTTACTAGTTTCTAACAATTGATTATGAGTACCTGATGCTACAACTTTACCTTTATCTACAACATGAATTATATCAGCATCTTTTATAGTAGATAAACGGTGTGCTACTATTACTACAGTATGGTCTTTTACTAGATTATCTATTGACCTTTTTATGCATTCCTGTGATTCATTATCAAGTGCGCTTGTCGCTTCATCAAATAAGATAATTTTACTTTTTTTAGATAATGTTCTTGCTATAGATAATCGTTGTTTTTGCCCTCCTGATAAATTAACACCACCTTCGCCTAAGATAGTATCATACTTATTAGGAAGAGACATAATATAGTCATCAATGTAAGCTGTTTTAGCATATTTTCTTATTTCTTTTATAGTTATTTTATCATTTATTAATTTAAAGTTTTCTTTTATACTTTTATTAAAAATAAATGGCTCTTGTCTTATTATTGAAATATGCTTTCTTAATTCCTTTTCACTTAATGCAGTTATATCTACATCATCTATTGTAATATTACCACTATTTACATCAAATATTCGAGTAATCAAGTTGAATAAAGTCGATTTACCTTGTCCAGACTTTCCTACAATAGCAACTTTTTTATTTGGTTCTATTGATAAATTAAATTTATTTAACGTAACATCTTCGTCTGGATATGCAAATGTTACATCTTTAAATTTGATATTTCCTTGTATATTTTCAATTGTTTTATAACCAAACTTTTCATCATTATATAATCTGTTTTCTAATATATCATTGACTCTACTAATTGATACTACTGTTTTTTGATAAGTTTGAGTTAAATCATTCATTTCTTCTATTAACCACATATATCTGTAAATGTAATAAGTCATAGCAATAAAGAATGTTAACGAAATCATTTTATAATAAAGTAATATTAAGCAAGTAATAAATACGCCAACTTCCAATATTGATTTTATAAATCTGGTTATAATGTTAAATTGTTTTTGAATATCTATTTCTTTTTCTGACTTGTTATAAATAACTTTAATTATTTCAGTCATATCTTTTATTAAATTTGATTTAATTCCCAATGTTTTTATTTCTCGTATACCTCTAATTGATTCGGTTACCAATGATGTGAATTTATCTTGTTCTTCTTTTCTTTCTTTGTGTACTTCTTTTAATTTTGGATTATACTTTCTGATTATTGAAAATAGTATTAATACAACTATTATTATTTCTAATCCTACTATCCAAGAATTCAAAAATACGTATACTATTATAATTAAAGATGCTACCAAAGAAGAAAACATATTTAATAGTTTTCCAAAAGCAAAGCTTAAGGAATCAGCATCGTTAGTAATTCGATTAATAATTTCACCTGACGATTTTTTTTCAAATGCTACAGCAGGCAAATCTAATGCTTTTTTATAAGAGAAAAATCCTAATTTTCTTGTTAAGGAGCTTTCTACTTTGTATAACATAGATTTTGCTATATGAAGTAATGAACCGCCAAGCGTTAATTCAATTATAAAATAAATCATTAAAAAAATAATTGCTTTTTTTAATTGTAAATTAGTAATAGCTTCTACTGCTGCTCCATTTAAGTATCCAGTAAAAATTTCGGCTATTCCTGATAAAAATATAAGAATACTTGCTATTATTAATCTTCTTTTATCGTTTCCTATTAATTTAATTAGAGGTATGAATTCTTTTAAACTCTTCATAATACCTCCACAAAAAAACCACTTCTTTTTGAAAAGTGGCCCTATAAATTCTTTATAAGACTAAGCGAAAAAACAAAGAAGTTTCTCCACTTTCTTATTATAAACCAACTTTTCTTCATTAAAAACTCTAAAATTAAACTTCTTCATTTTTTCACTCCTTTCACTTTAAATTCAACATCATCATACCACGCATATATTTATGTGTCAACAAAAAAATGTTAACATTATAATTTTTACAAAATAAAAGAGACTTTTATGTCTCTTAATTTTCTCCTTCTTCTAACATTGTAGTGATAAAGATTCCATATCCTTTTTCATTATCATTTACAATAGCGTGAGTAACTGCTCCTATTAGTTTATTGTTTTGTACAATAGGGCTTCCACTCATTCCTTTAATTACACCATTAGTTTTATTAAGTAATTCTTTATCTGTAATTTCAAATAAGATGTTTTTTGTTTTAGTACTAGTATTAATCTTTAAAATATTAATAGAATATTCTTCTATCTTATTATCCTTTAATACAGTTAGTATCTTAGCTTCACCTGGGACTATTTCATTAGGAGATGCAACTTCTATTAAATTGTTAGTATTAAATTCACTGGTATATGTTCCAAAAATACCGCTTATTGTATTTTCTTTTATATTACCATATACTATTCCTTTATTAAAAATTGCATTTTTTTCACCAGTAATAGTTCTATCACTTTTAATTGTTCCTGTAACATCAGATTTAAAGATTTTACCATCTTTAACTTCTATTTTTTGATTAGTATTAGCTTCTATTATTTCATGTCCAAGTGCTCCATATATTTTAGTTTCAGGGTCAATATAAGTTAATGTACCTATACCAGTAATTTCATCTTTAACGTATAGTCCGGTCTTATATACATCATTATTATCACGTACTAAATCCAGTGTAACAGGTATTTCTCTATTACCTCTTGAGATAGTCATTTTTACTTTTGAATCTTTAATATTCTTATTAATTGCTGTAACCATATCACTGATTGAATAAACATTGGTATTAGAAATTTTAATTATTTTATCTCCTATTTCTATACCTGAATTCTTTCCAATATAAGAATCATTTACCTTGTAGAATCCTACAACCATTATGCCTTTAGAATTAACCTCAATTCCGATGTTTTGTCCACCTAAGACAACTTTATTTGAATAAGCATAAGTAGATGTAGGAATTACTAGTAAAAGAAGTGAGAAAAAAGTAAGTAGTTTATGTTTAAAATTCATGGTTCCATCTCCTTTTAAATCAAACTACATTATTATTATCTGCAACAAAAAAATTACCATAACTGGTAATTTATTCTGCTTTAAAATCTTCTAACGTTCCATCTTTATTTAGTATCTTATTTACGCTTTCTTCAGCATTATTTAGCTTGTCATTACAAATTTTGGCAATTTTCATTGCTTCATTAAATTTTGTAATAGCGTCATCTAATGGAACATTACCACTTTCTAAATCTTTAACAATTGTTTCTAATTCAATTAAAGATTCTTCAAAACTTTTTTCTTTAGTTGCCATTTGGTCTACCACCTTTATTAAATTCATTTCTTATTAAGTTTTCGCCACTAGAATTCATTATTTGTTTTGATAATTGACGGTCCATTTTAATTTTACTAAATGGATTATTTGCAGTAGGCATTTTATTGATTCCACCTATATTAGTAGGTGTTTTATTAATTCCTCCAATATTATTTGGTCTATTAGGAATACCTGCAATATTTCTATTACCAAAACCATTCATACCATTATTAAACATGTAACCTCCTATAATACTTTAGCTTCTATATTACCATCTTGTAATTCTATATTAATTATATCATCTTTTTTAATTTTTTTAATACTTTCAATTGCTTTATTATCGTACTTTACAATTGCATATCCTCTTTTTAATGTAAGAATAGGATTTAATGCTTCTAATTTTTGAATTAAATTATTATATCTATTAGTATTATTAGTTAGTAAATGTGACATACTATTAACAAGATTATTATTAATTATAATCATCTTATTACTATTATTATTTACTAAATTTTTATAACTTATTAGTAATCTTTCATATAAATTATCAAATTTTTGGTCTTTTATTTCATATATTGAAATTGGATTTTTTAAAACAAAACTGTTTTCTAATTTTTTAAGTATTTCTTTTTTTACTTTAATATTATTACTTATATTAGTTGCTAGTCTTAAATTTAATTGGTTTAAATACGTTTTAACATCACTCATATTAGGTACAGCCATTTCAGCTGCTCCAGTTGGAGTTGGTGCTCTTAAATCTGCTACAAAGTCTGATATAGTGAAATCTATTTCGTGTCCTACAGCTGATATTACAGGAGTATCTAATGAATAAATGGCACGAGCAACAATTTCTTCGTTAAATGGCCATAAATCTTCAATAGAGCCACCACCACGACCTACTATTAGAACATCTAAATCAAAGTTTTTAGATAATTCTATATTACGAACTATATCACTTGCAGCTTCTTCGCCTTGAACTAAGCTTGGGAAAAGAATAGTTTTAGCAAGAGGCCAACGTCTTTTAATAGTTGATAATATATCTTTAATAGCTGCTCCAGTTGGTGCTGTAATAATTCCTATTGTGTTTGGTATTTTAGGTATCTTTTTCTTGTGTTTTGGATCAAATAGGCCTTCTTGTTCAAGTTTCTTTTTTAATTGTTCAAAAGCAATATATAAGTTACCTACTCCATCTTCTAGCATTTCATTTACGTAGATTTGGTATCCACCAGTTGCTTCATATACACTTATTTTACCTGATACTAAAACTTTCATACCATCAGTTGGAACAAATTTTATTTTAGATGCACTTGATGAAAACATAACAGCATTTATTCTGGTGTTTTCGTCCTTAATTGTAAAATAGAAATGACCTCTAGTATGAGCCTTAAAGTTAGATATTTCTCCTTTTAAGTAAACGTTTTCTAGATTAACATCATTATCTATTTTATACTTGATATATTTAGTTAATTGGGTAACAGTAATATAATTACGTTCCATTATTAAACCTCGTTATGATATATCTTATCTAAAGTAGCATTTAACATCTTAGTAACTTTTTCATCACTATATTTTTTAGAAAGTTCAATTGCTTCGTTGATTGCAACAACACTTGGAGTTTCAGTATAAAGTAATTCATAAATTCCAATACTTAATATAGCTTTATCAACTTTGCTTAATCTATCAATATTCCAATTTGCTAAATACTTATTAGCTATTTCAGAAATTTTTTCTTGATTTGTAATAACTCCATTTACTAGTTCATTTACAAAGTCGTTTTCTACTTCTAATTGTTCTTTAATTAAACTTTTTACGTCGTATGAAGTATTAGTATTTTCTAATATATAGATTTGATATAACACTTTCATACTTATTTCTCTTAATTCACTTCTGTTTTTCATATAACTTCACCTACAAAGATTTTATCACAAATAAAAAACAAAGTCATTATAAACTTTGCTTTTTCTATTGTTATTTAAATTCGAAATAGAAATCAAGGATACGAACCATGTCTCCTTCTTTACAACCCATTTCTACTAATTTGTCATCTATTCCCATCTTTCTTAGTTTGTTAGTAAATCTTTGAATACCTTCTTCAGTAGTAAATTTAGTCATCTTGAATAATTTTTCTATTTCTTCACCACGAATTACATATTCATCATTTTCTTTTACAATTGTATAAGGTTCTTCTTTCTTAAATTTATATAATACGTGTGATTCAAATGCTTCTTCTTCATATAAAGGCGTTACTGGGATTTCATCTAACATATCGGCAAGATGAGTTAAAACATCTTCAAGGCCTTCATTTGATATTGCTGATACTGGATAGATTGGAGCATCTACTTTCTTTTTAAAGTTTTCTAGATTTTCTTTGGCATTTTCCATATCCATTTTATTAGCAATAATTAATTGTGGTTTATTAAGAATTTTAGGATTAAAGTTTTCTAATTCTTTATTAATTAAAACATAGTCATCATATGGATTTCTTCCTTCAAAACCTGACATATCAATAACATGTGCGATTACTCTAGTACGTTCAATATGTCTTAAGAAACGGTCTCCTAAGCCTTCACCTAGGGATGCTCCTTCAATTAATCCTGGCAAATCTGCCATAACAAAGCTTCTACCATCTTTAGTTCTACATACTCCAAGATTAGGTGTTAATGTAGTAAAGTGATATGCTGCTATTTTAGGTTTAGATGCAGATACTTTAGAGATAATAGTACTTTTACCAACACTAGGTAATCCAACTAATCCAACATCAGCAAGTAGTTTTAATTCAACTTTTAGTGTTCTTTCTTCTCCAGGTTCACCATTTTCAGCAAAGTTAGGTGCCGGATTACTTTGAGTTTTAAAAGCAGTATTTCCTCTACCACCTCTACCACCATAAGCAACAATAACTTCATCGTTTTTATGCTTTAAATCAGCTAAAATTAAGCCTGTATCATTATCGGTTATTACTGTTCCTTGTGGTACTTTTATAATAATGTCACTAGCTGCTGCACCATTTTGATTTTTACCTCTTCCATTTTCACCTTTATTACCTTTAATTTTTTTCATATAACGTAAATCAATTAAGGTATGAAGTCCTTCATCTACTACGAATTTAATATCTGAACCTTTACCTCCGTTACCACCATATGGTCCACCCATTGGTATATATTTTTCACGTCTAAAAGCTAGACATCCATCTCCACCATGTCCTGCTTCCACTTTAATAATTACTTCATCTATAAACATAATATCACCCCTTTTAAACAGTCAAATTATATCATAATTATTATAAAATAACAATTACTTAGAATACTTCTTAATTTTTACAATATCATTAATTCTATTTTGATTATAAGTATCCATATTATAAGTGTCATAATAATCATAAAATCTTATAGCTTTAGGTATTTTCATCATTTCACTACTCGCTACTTCATAATTACGATTATCTTCATTTAGTTTTATAACAGTATAACTATCTCCGCGATTTGAACAAATATAGTAGTATTTAAATACTTTTTCTTCGCTTGGATATACTAGGATATTGCCTATTTCTGGTTTGTTATACATTAAATATTCTTTTACAAAAATATCATTATATTCAGCTGGACTATCAATTGCACCTATAGCTATTCTTTTATATAAGTTTCTTTTAAAGTTTTCAAATGTTCCTCTTGATACTTTAAATGTTACTGAACTTGCTATATCATTATATTCTAGTTTATATAAGCATTCATTTACCCTAGAATCTTGTCTTAGTGGATAAAACTTTTTTCTTAAAACAGTACTATTTTTTCTAGAAAAATTAGTAGTTAATGGACATCCAAAAAAGTATTCAGTATTAAGACTAGTAATTAGATACATTGACCTCTTACCATATATTGCTTCATCTGGTCTGTCATAATAAATATTTCTGTTAGCCCACACAACTGTACCTGGGCATAAATCATCTTTTAATAAATACATAAAATCACCTTGGCACATATTGTAATTCAAATATAGTTTAAAGTCAAAGAAAAAATAAAGCTTAGGCTTCATTTTTAATTCTTTTTAGTAAACATTGTAATACCTAGTAGTATTATTACAAATATTAGTAATATTATAATTATATTATTAATTGTTTGTTGTGTTATTAAATTGCTATTTTGTATAGCGTTAAATAATGTCTTAATTTCTTTCATAAAATCATTCCTTTACTTCTATTGTCTTTATTAATAATATCGATTTTTGGCGCAAAAATAATATAAATATAGGATTCTATACTTATATTATTTTAAAAATATATATTATTAATTACCCTCATGTATTAGAAAGGGTTGTTAAATCTAATCTGTTCTAACATTGATAGAGTTAATTTGTACCTCCTTCTTGTTTACTTTCCTCTACCGTTTTATCATTATACCTTCTATTAGTATTTAGGACAATAAATATGAGACAAATTTCACAAATATTTATCTACTTAACGTAAAGAAAAAAAGAACAGTATCTATTTACCGTTCTATTCAGCTGGATAACAACTTACTTGTTTTTTATCTTTTCCAACGCATTCAAATTTTACTACACCAGTTACTGTTGTGTATAATGTATCATCGTTACCTTTTCTTACATTAACACCTGGGAATATTTTAGTTCCTCTTTGTCTATATAAAATAGATCCAGCACTAACTAATTCTCCATCAGCTGCTTTTGCTCCTAATCTACGTCCTTTAGAATCACGTCCATTAGATGTAGAACCTTGTCCTTTGTGGTGAGCAAATAACTGGATATTTAACTTTAACATGTTCATCGCATTTCCTCCTTTATCTTAATATTACTTGGATAATCTTTTTCTAATTCTTTTAATAAATCTAACATATTAGTAATTAAGTTATTAACGACTTCGTTCCAAGTGTTAATAGTAATTGTAAATTTATCTTTTTCCTCTTTATAAGAAATATAATCTTTATCAAATCTTATTATTGCATTTACTGTTGTAGTTACTATTGATGAAGTAGCACTGCATACAATGTCTTTACCAAAATCATCAAAATCAGCATGCCCAACAAGTGTAATTTGTTCAATATTTTTATTTACTAATACATTTACTTTAATCATTTTATTATCCTTTAATTTTTTCTATAACAACTTTAGTATAAGGTTGTCTGTGACCTTGTTTACGGCGATTACTTCTATCTTTTTGTTTATATTTGAAGATTGTAATCTTAGGTTGTTTACCTTGTTTTTCGATTTTTCCTTCAACCGTAACAGATTCAAGATAAGGATTTCCTACTTTCCCATCACATAATAATACTTCTGTAAATACTACTTTGTCACCTTCTTTACCATCTAGTTTTTCAACATAAATAGTATCTCCTTCAGCAACATAGTATTGTTTACCACCAGTTAAAATTACTGCTTTCATTTTTTTACCTCCTTTATATATTTCTAGACTCGCTCTTAAGGTAACAATTACTTGTTTTATAACCTAATCAATGCGGTTTGAGCTATAAAGGCTACAAACAAGAAGATTTTATCATATTTATTTGTTTAAGTCAACATTAATGTTTGTACTATCTATGCTTTCTTAGCATGTAAGCCTTATAAGTATTATTAGCAAGTTCTCCTACTGTCATCTGACCTACTCCACCTGGAACAGGAGTAATGTATGAAGTAAGTGGTGCTACATTATCAAAGTCTACATCTCCACATAATGTTCCATCTTCTAATCTATTAATACCTACATCAATAATTACGCTTCCTTCTTTAATATAGTCCTCTTTTATTAATTTAGGTTTTCCTACTGCTACTATTAGTATATCTGCTAATTTAGTATACTCTTTTAAATTTCTAGTTTTAGAGTGACACAAACTTACAGTAGCATTATTATTAGTCATTAAATAAGATAATGGTTTACCTACTAGATTGCTTCTTCCTACTATTGTTACATTTTTACCACTTACTTCAATTGAATAATATTTTAATAAGTCCATTATACCTGCAGGTGTACAAGGTACTAAGCTATCTATTCCATGTGATAATCTTCCCGCATTTACATCAGTAAGTCCATCGACATCTTTATATGGGTCCACAGCGTTTTGTATTGTTTTTTCATCTAAATGTGCAGGAAGTGGCATTTGTACTAGTACACCATCTACATAATCATTATGATTTAATTCATTTATTAAGTTTATAAGTACATCTTCAGATACATTTTCATCTAGTTTAATATGATTGAAGTTAAATCCCATCATATCTGCCATTTTTCTCTTTTGATTAACGTAGACTGAACTTGCTTTATCTTCTCCTACTTGTATTACTGTAAGACCTAGTGGTCTTTCTAATTTTAAAACTTCTTTTTTTAGTTCTTCTAGTAATTGTAATTTTACTTTTTTACCATCTAATATTTCCATTTTACTCCTTCTTTCAAAAAAAGAAACCATAAGGTTTCATTACATATATTTTTCCATTGATTTCATCATTTGATTAACTTGCTTTTGAGATGGCTTTCTACCCATTTGAGCCATTAACGCTTTAATCATTTCTTCATTTATAGGTGGATTTTTCTTTAAATAATTAGTCATTACTTTTTTTGATACAAAGAAACCAATTACAAATCCTACTATGATACCAATTACTACTTGTAATATATCTAACCACATATTAATTCATCTCCTTATCAACATTTTACTAAATTTATCCATTTTATACAAGCAATTTGATTTCAGATAAGAAAAAATAATCATGATTGTTAAAGTCACATACAAATAAACTAGAATCAAATTGATTTAGTAAAGCAAAGAATTCAGTATAACTTTTATTGGAATTAATCAAAATATGAGTTGTTTTTACTCTTAAAATACTTATTTCATCTTTATACAAGTTATTTAGTATGTGGTCTTCACCTTTTTTACTATATTTCATTTTAGTATGCAGTAGTATATATAAATATTTATCTAATTCAAATTTATTGATTCTATCAATCATTTGATTAAATAAATTGAAACCATATCCAATCTCACTTCTTTTCATGTAGTACATTTGATTTAAAATATTATATAAAGTACTTGGAGTATCTCTATATAAATCTGTGTATTCTTCTTTAATTTTAAATACAAAATATATTCTCATTTCATCACCCAATATTAATATACAAAAATGATTGGGATTCTTTTGTCAAAAAAAGAGAAACTATTTTAAAAGTTTCTCAATTTTATCTGCAATTTTTTCACTGTTAAATCCGAAACGTTCTAGTAAATCATTTCTGTTACCGCTAGCTCCGAATGTATCAACAGTAAATAAATGTTCTTGTTTATTTGCATATTTGTACCAAGAGTATGATGAAGATAATTCAATTACAAAGACTTCTTTATCTTCTGGTATGATACTTTCTTGATATTTTTTAGTTTGACGTTCAAACACTTCGATTGAAGGCATAGATACTAGTCTTATTGCTATACCGCGTTCAGTTAATATTTTATGTACTTTTCTTGCTAGTTCTATTTCTTCACCACTTGATATTAATACTGCTTCTAAATTACCATGTTCTTCTTCTAGGATGTATGCTCCTTTTTTTACTTCGTTTACTTTGGTAGAAGAGTTTAATTCAACTTTGTTTCTACTAAGTACTAGACATGATGGGCGTCTAGACTCTAGTATTGTTTTATATGCTCCTAGAGTTTCGTTAGCATCAAAAGGACGATAAACATCAATATTGGGAGTTGACCTCAACATTACTAATTGTTCAACTGGTTGATGAGTTGGACCATCTTCTCCTACTGTTATAGAATCATGAGTGAATACATAAATGACTGGTAAATTCATTAATGCTGTCATCCTAAGAGCTGGTTTTAAATAATCAGCAAAAGAGAAAAATGTTGATACAAATGGAGTTATACCTGTTAAGGCAAGTCCATTAGCAATACAAGCCATTGCATGTTCTCTAATACCAAAATCAATATTACGATTTAAAGGTGTACTTTTTGAAAAAGAACCTTCACTTTTGATTCTAGCGTGAGTAGAATTAGAAACGTCAGCACTTCCTCCAATAATAAATGGATAATTAGTTGCAATAGAATTTAATATCTTACCAGAAGATACTCTAGTTGCTTCTACTCCATCATCTGGTATTTCATAATATATATCTTTAACTTTAAGTGGTTCTTTATTATTTATAAGTTCATTTAATTCTTCTTGCTTTTCTGTTGGTAAAAGACTAACTTTGTTACTCCATTCAGCATAAATACTATCATTACGTTCATCAATAGAAGTTCTAAAGCTTGTTACTGCTTCACTAGATACTGAGAAAGGAATATCGCGTAAGTTTAGTTTTTCTTTTATGTTTTTGATATCTTCTTCATCTAATGGTGAACCATGAACTTTAGAAGTACCTTGGTATTTAGAGAATTTACCTATTGTTGTTTTTACTTCGATAAGTGTAGGTTTATCACTAGTTTTTGCCTTGATAATAGCATCATTTATGCTAGAAGTATCTTCACCATCACTTACTAATATATAGTTCCAATTAATTGATTCAAATCTCAATTTAGTATTTTCGCATGAAGAATTAGATAAGTCTCCATCTAGTGTAACGTTATTTGAATCATATAAAACAATTAGTTTATTTAAAGAAAGTTTTCCTGCTAATGAAAAGGCTTCATAACTAACACCTTCCATAAGGTCACCATCACCACATAATACATATGTGTAATAATCAATTATATCTTTACCAAAGTAATTAGATAGGTATTCTTCACCAATAGCTATACCAACACTTGATGCTACTCCTTGTCCTAAAGGTCCAGTTGAAATGTCAACGCCTTTAGTTATTCCATATTCAGGATGGCCAGGAGTAATAGAACCTAAACATCTAAACGATTCAAGATCACTAAGTTCTATTGGAAAACCTGCCATATATAATGTTGCATATAGCAAACTAGAACCATGTCCTGCAGATAAGATAAAACGGTCTCTATTAAGCCATTTATCATTTTCTTTCGAAAATCTTAAGTGATTAGCATATAGTGTTGCAATAATAGGAGCTGCTCCTAATGCAATACCTGGATGTCCACTATTAGCTTTAGCAATTATGTCTATACTTAAGCCTCTTAAATTATCAATGATTTTCTTATCTACTTGATCAGTCTTTACTTCTTTTTTTAATATATTCATGTTACCATCTCCTATTTTATTATAACATAATCCTTATACTTTTCTAGATATTTGCCAAAAGTTTACACAAAAAAAGGAGTTAACTACTGACTAACTCCATCTGACAATTCTATTTTGCTTAAATAATAATCGTTATTATCATCTTCAATAAATGTATATTTATAAATACTTCCTTTTTCAATATAAGTATCTATAGTAGCGTTTTTATCATTCGTTATTAATGTTTCAAAGTTTGGATCTAAATATACTCCATTAACATTTATAAATACTACTCTTTGATATAATTCAATACTATTTTCGGTTTTATATGCACTAATTAGTTTTTGTTGAATAAATTTAGTTATGTTATCAATATTGTAATCACTACATTTTATATTGTAAGCATCATTGGCATATGTAAATAATAATTTTACTTCTTTAGAATCATCATAGTAAGTATAATTGAAATCTGAATATTCTACTATAACGGCATTTCCTAACAATTTCTTTGCTAATGTATCAAATTTATCTTTAGAAATGTTTATTCCTTCAGCACTACAAGTTTTAGCGTATTCAGTCATACCATTATTTTTTAACATATCAGAGAAAAGTGAATTCTTTCTTAGTAAATATAACTTAATATTATTTGGAATATTGATAGAATCTAATTCTTTATTAGAATATAATGGGAATAAATCTATTCTAGCAAAGTCGCTCTCATAAAAACTTATACGATTATTTAATCCTACTACTGTTTGATTTGATAGAGATAATTCACCAGTTGGTTCTTCTACAATGTCATCTGTTTTGTCTTCGGTATTTGGAGTATTTGTTTTTGTTTCTTTACCCCATTTAAATGGATTGATAAGGACTACTAATGCACCTATACCTACTATTATAATTCCTATCAATAAATATAAGAGTTTCTTTCTAATTTCTTGCAATTCAGCGGGGTCATATTCTTTTTTTTGTGTATCTTCGCTACTCATACCATAAAGTTTATTGATACGAGCATTAAGTTCATTATTTTCTTGATTAACGGTTTCTTTTGTATCTATTCTTTCTTTTTCTAAATTAGAATTATTCTCTGACATAATAAACACCTACCTATTATAACTATATCAATTATAACATTTAAGGATTAATCTTACAATAGACCAAATGACAAATTTTTACTTGGTGCTTTGCTTTTTGATTGTGATATAATGAATATGAGGTGGACTTTATGAAAAATAAATATATTGTTTTTTTTAATATTAGTTGTAATCATAATAGGTAGTTTTTTTATTTTCAAAAAGATATATACTAATCAAGGCAATAACGATACAGAACCAAATAGTAATAATGTGAATATCGAAGAACTCAATGTAATGTCAAGTCACAATCAATATGTTTTGGTACGTGAAAATAAATATTCAGAGCTTGAAACGTATTCCATTTACAAAAACAATCAAGATAACTATTACAAAAGACAGTTTTCGTTCCCAGATGGTGAAATCATAGAAAGTAGATTTGTTTGTTGGACCGATGACAAAATATATATTTTAGGATATAACCCAGCATCGTATGACTTATCTAACGGAAATATAATTGATACTGGAGATTTAAATAAGATGTTAAATAATACTACTGGCAATATAGATAGAATTATAGGAATAGATAATGCTTTTATTTACTATACATACTCTTTTAACGCGGAACATTATTACGCAAAAATAGATTTTAATTTGAATAATGTTACAATAATTCAAAAAGAAGATTTGCCTACAAAACTAAGCAATTAATAGAATAGAACTTTGAATAAGTTCTTTTTATTATGTTTCTATTCCGAAACATAATAAAACTACTATCAAATTAAATTGAAAGTAGTTTTATATTATCTCGAAAAGTTCGAGCTTTTTATCAATCTGGTGCGGGTAACAGGACTTTGACCCAGTAAATAATTCGGAAAGGATTATTTGAATTATTATGTTATTTACGATTTAAATGATAATATTATAGCTTATATAAGTACGCTTGAAGAATTATCTACATTTACTCAATTAAGGAAAAAACAACTTAAGTATAAATTAAAAAATAAAGATTTTATTTATTATACTTATCAAAATACATATAGAAAAATTTATAAATTTTTATGAGAGGTCACAACCTCTTTTTTTGTATGTTAGACTGGAATCATAGAAAGGAGTGTGTCACAAATGAAACAAAAAGTTGAATGTTCGTTAGAAACACGCGAAAAAAAAGATAAGTCAGGTACTTATCAGTGTTTGGTGATTCAATTAACACCAACATACGAAAAACAAGTGTTTTTAGAAAAAGCTGAATTAGAGCTTTTAAAAATGGTTGATTCAAAAAGTTTGCCTTTTGGTAAATAGTGTATCTATTTTTTAGATAGAAAATTTAAAGGAGAAAGGGGGAATTGGCATGTTGATGTTAGATGCTGTTACTGGTAGTACAATGGGAACTGAGTTAAATACAGCTTTAGAAACAAATATTACGCCTTCAGGTATTATTGGTCAATTTAAAGGAATGCTACCTTGGGTAGGTGTTATGGTTGGAGCAGCTTTTGTTATTTATGAAGCTCGTTTAATGATAAAAGGCGCTGCAAAAGGAAAAGTACGCGTTTAAGCGTATTTTTTTATTAAAGAGGAGGATTTATGGGTGATTTGATTATTACTGGATGTACACAAGTTTATGCAATCATACCGGCTTTGATTGCTGTATATGTCGTTTTAGATTTTTTAGGAAGTTTCTTTTTTGGAAAGTAAGGTGTAAAAATGAAAAAATTATATATTAAAATTTTGTCAATTATAGCTGCTAAATCAACGCAAAAATTAGTCGAATTAGGTTATTATAATGATACAGATGATTACATAGTTTTAGATACGAACTTTTGGTGTGATTATGAGTAAAATTTTTCTACCTGCAGAATATTTAAATAAACCTTGTTACGTTATAAATAACGGTTATATAAGAGTTTATGAAACAATTAACGCACGTGATAATGTAGTTTATGATGTTTACTTAAATCAAGATTACATGATTAAACAATCAACAGCTATTTATAGTGATTATACTGTTTGTGATACTTTAAACACTTATACTTCAAATATCATATATCGTATTGACTTTATGAACATTTTAGTTTGTATTATTATTTTGTTGTTTTTCTCAATTGGAATACCTTTTAAGCTTTTAACAAGATTTTTTAGGAGATTTAGATAATGAAAAAGAAATATTTATTATTAATCTTACTATCCTTCTTTTTCTTAATACCTTCAGTGCAAGCTGCAGAATCATATCAACAAATTTTTAGTACTGATGAGGCTGGAACTTTAACAACGTTAGATTCCTTGACGACTTACGATATTGGTGCTGGAGTGAAATTTACTTATTATCAATTTCATTTTACGAATACAACCCTTGAAAAAGGTAAAACGTATCATGTAAAAATTAATCTTTTCGGAACTCTTAGCGATGGATTTTATCAGTTTGATAAAAACGCCTGGGAATTTTGGTCATATGATTCAGCAACTCAAAAAGTTGATAAACTTAATGCTTATGATTTAAAGTTAACTGGTTCTGGTCAATACAGAAGTATAGAGTTCGATTTCTATAACGCTACTGATTATCGTAGCTATAGAATTGCTGCAGCAAATCCTGACGGTATGCTTTATTATCAATGGCAAGGCTCAGGTAAATTTGGTTGGTATTCATTTAATATAGAAAAAATTAACGATAGTGATGATATTATCATAGCTCAAAATGACTTGGTGATTAAAAATCAACAAGAAACAAATAAAAAATTAGACGATTTAAATAAAACTAATAAAGATACTCAAGATTTTTTAACAGATGACACTGAGCCTGATTCGGACATTTCAGCACTTGGTAATGTTCAAGGTTTGTTGCCACCTGGTCCAGTAGATTCATTACTTAATATACCTTTTCAATTTTTATCAGTTGTAACTTCAAGTATTTCAGGAACTTGTGTACCTGTTTCAGGCAAATTTGTATTTGACAGTACACTTACACTACCTTGCTTTGATGAACTTTTGTGGAATAGTGAAGATTTAGATAGTAATTTAATGAATTATTTATCATTGATTCCAGCTGCATTTATCTTAATTAAGTATTTTAAGCATTTATACAAGAAAGTTGATAGAGCTACATCACTTAATACAAATGCTGATGATGAGTGGGGTGTTTTATGATAGGAAAATTAATCACAGCGTTATTTAATTTTATATTAACGATTGTTATGACAATTATACAGTTAATCTGTACGCCTTTAAACGCTCTATTTTCGTCTGTATTTCCCGATTTTGCAACTAAGCTATCTTCAATCAATACAGCATTAACAACAGCTTATTCTGCCCTTTCTTGGGCAATTAACATAGTTCCACCAGTAATAAGAGAAACTTTAGCATTTATCTTTTTAATTGAATTATCTATGTTAGCCGTTATGAGAAGTACGCATGCAACAGCACGCGTTTGGAAAATATTACAAAAATTAAAATTTTGGTAAAATGGAGGATTTATTATGAACGATATAAAAAATATTTTAAACCTTATTAGCAGTATATTGTTTGCGCTTTATTTAACTCTAGCAATTATAAATCATGTTAGAGCTGTTAGAAGGAGTAAAAAACAAAATGGAAATATTAAATAGACGTATAGAATTTAAAAGTTTTTTTCGAAAAGGATTAGGGAGAATTGATGACCGATTCGGAGTTTATTTCGTTACTGGTCGTCAAGGTTCTGGAAAATCGTATTACGCCGTAAAGTTACTGCTTGCGCAGGATAAAGATACCTGCGCGAGCGTGTACACAAATGTACAGAGTTTGAACATACCTGGTTATAACATAAAGTATTTCACAAATATACAAGAGTTATACTACAACACAGATGAGTATTGCATTTTCTTGATCGATGAAATATCTAGAAAATACGATAAAACAAGCAGAACAGATACACAGTTTTACGCTTGGTTAAATCAATCCAGGAAAAGAAAAAGAATTGTGATTCTGATAACTCAAGAGTGGAGAGAACTTCCAATGTGGATACGTAGACCAGCAAAATACATGATAACAACAAAAAAAAATATTTTCAGTAGATTCGGAATTTATACAACAGTAGTAGGAGATGCTGAAAACTTAGTATTCAATAAAGATGAGGGTGAGTACGAGTGTCCAACGATTAAAAAAATTTACTACAAAAGAAATAAATACATAGCAGCTATGTATGATACGTTTGAAGCAATAAATACGTTGTAAAAAAGGTGTAAAAATGAAAAAGATAATGTATTGTTAAATCAAGCTATAAGTTTTGTAAAGCAATAGATACGTTCTGAAAATCGAAAAACTTTTTAACCTTGTAAAAATGAATTATTTTTTAAAAAAAATAATGAGTTTTCACAAGGAGACAAGCGCAGCGCGTAGATAATTAAACAAAAACGGAGGAAACTTCGTATGACGTACTACGACACGTCATATGGAGTGAATTGTGAATTAAAAATAAAGGAGTTAAAAAATGATAAAAAGTGATATAAAAAAACGAAACTGGACGTTCGTTTTATATTCTGATAGCTGTGCAACCGATTGGGAAGAATTTTTAATTAGCACTGGTGTACCTTTTACCTTTGCTTATCACGATAAAGATAAAACTGATATAGGTGAAGATAAGAAACCACATTACCATGTAATGATTTGTTTTGACGGTCCTACCACCTACAATACTATGCTTGAATATGGTAAACGTGTTGGCGCTGCAAATAATGTTGTTCAGCCAGTCGGTTCTGTTCGAGGCATGACAAGATATTTTTGCCACAAAGATAATCCTGATAAGTTTCAGTACTCAGAAGATGTTATTCAATGCCGAAATGGATTTGACCCTAAAGATTATTTTGCTTTGACTGTAAGTCAACAAAAAGCTTTTAAAATTAAAGTGATTCAGTTCATACAAGATAACGATATAGAAGAATACGCTACTTTAGTAGACGTGTTAATGGAAAATGATGAAGTAGATTTGTTTGATATAGCTACACAAAATACATTTTTCTTTACACAGTATATAAAATCTAGAAAAAATGTTAAAAGGAACGGTGATAGATAATGATTTATTATTATTCAGTTATTGTGAAATATATGTGTGGTAAATCTTCTATTATAAAAGTATATCAAAGAAGTTTTCTTGAGATTGGAGAATTATTTGTATTTTTAGAAAAAAAACATAAAGATAATTATACTTTAATATCAATAAAAAAATTAAAATAGATAATTTTATGTTATAATCAAACTAAGGATGTGATAGCTTATGATTTGACAAAAATAGAAATATTTATATAATAACCCCTGAGGTGGTTATTATGAGCTTTGAAGAAGCTTACAAGGAATTTTTAATATATGCTGCAAAACGGCATAAAAAACAAGGTTTTGAAACTATTCACCGAAACTTTAATAAACATGTACTCCCCTATTTTAAGAATAAAGATGTTTGTAAATTAACTAAAATTGATATTATTACATGGCAGAATCAAATATTAGAATTAAATTTTAGTAATTCTTATAATCGCAATTTATGTTGCGCTTTTAGTACTTTTATTGATTTTTGTATTCTTAAAGGATATCTAGATTATAATGTTGTCCTTTCTGCAGGTAATATTAAGAAAAAAATTGAAGTAAAGAATTATGATGTATATAGTTTGTCGGAATTTAGAAAATTTAGACATAATTTGGACAGTTTTATTTATAAGCAATACTTTAATTGTATTTTCTTTCTAGGTACTCGTCCGGGTGAAGCTATGGGGCTTCGTTTTTGCGACATAAAAGGTAATTATATACATATATGTCATAATCTTCAAAGACGTGGTACAAGAGAGCTTGATACACCTAAGAATCAATCTTCCGTTAGATATGTTAAGTTATCTTATTTAATGCTTTTTAGATTTTTTATTCTTAAACAGTTTTATTTTAAAAAGTATGGTGAATTTAGTGAGAATTATTTTATTTTTGGTGGTAAAAGACCTTTAAGTAGTACGTCTATAGATAGACATAAACTAAATGCTTGTAAAAAGGCAAATATTAGGTCTATCACTCAACATCAGTTTAGACATAGCTATGCTACACGTATGATACATAAAAGAAAGCCTATCGACTATGTTTCTAAGTCTATGGGACATAGTAAAGTGTCTATGACTGTAGACGTTTATTTACACCAAGAAAAAATAGTACATAATAGTACTATTCTTTCAAGATTATTTTTTTAAAACTATTCACCGGAATTTTAATTAATAATCTATTAAAACATTAAAAAATAATGTTTTAAACATAAATTGGTGCGGGTAACAGGAGTTGAACCTGCATGCCTAAGGCGCTAGATCCTAAGTCTAGTGCGTCTGCCAATTCCGCCATACCCGCAAAATAAATGGTGGACCCTATAGGACTCGAACCTATGACCGTCCGGTTATGAGCCGGATGCTCTAACCAACTGAGCTAAGGGTCCATGACTTTTTAATAATAACATATTATTTTAAGTTAAGCAATATCAAAAATAAATTTTTTTCTTTTTTCTATTAAATATCTCTGTTATAATTAATGTGAGGTGACACATAAATATGAACGTTGTTATTAGAGTAAGTGATAAAACAAAAGAAAAGATGATTAAATACTACGCTAACAAAAAAAGAGATAAAGTAATACCTTACGTTGTATTTCAAGCACAAGATGAAGATACTGTTGTAACTATGTATGAATCAGGCAAAGTTATGTTTCAAGGATCTAGTGCAGATGTAGACGCTACTATGTGGAAAGAAATGGATGGACAAAGTGATATAAAAGAAGAATCTAAAGATACTTTGAAAAAATACTATAATTGTTCCTCTATTGGTTCAGATGAAGTTGGTACTGGCGATTACTTCGGTCCTATTGTTGTTACAAGTTGCTTTGTAAAAAAAGAAGATATTCCATTTTTAGAATCGCTTGGAATTAAAGACTCTAAAAAATTAGATGATAATAAAATACTAAAAATAGCACCTGAACTTATTAAAAAGGTTCAATATAAAAGCATTATTCTAAATAACAGTGAATACAACGCAAGATATAATAGCTCATATAATATAAATAAAATTAAAGCAATTATGCATAATAAAGTTTTATTTGAAATGGTTCACACAGTAAATGAGCATTATGATTATATAATAGTTGATGAATTTGCAAGAGAAGCAAGATATTATGAATATTTACGTGATGTTAAAGAGGTTCAACGTGGTATTACTTTTATTACAAAGGCAGAAGATAAGAATTTGGCAGTTGCATCTGGATCTATTATTAGTAGATATATTTTCTTAAAAGAGTTTGATAAGTTATGTGATAGTATTCATATTCCTCTACCTAAAGGGGCTGGAAAAGATGTTGATACAATTGGAGAAGAAGTTGTAGAAAAGTATGGTAAAGATAAATTAAAAGAAATTGCTAAATTTAATTTTAAAAATACTGATAGAATTTTACATACAATGGTTATGTAGGTGGAGTGTTTAAATGGAATTAGATAAATATTGGGATAATATTCATAAAAAGTATATTTCAACTTATGATGATTGGTTGAATAAATATACTAAATTATTTAATAAAGATTTTAAATTTGTAGAACTTGGTTGTGGAAGAGCCTATTCTAGTAACTATTTAATTTCTTCTGGGTTTATTAATGTTATTGCAACTGATTTTTCTACTGAGGTATTAAAAATTGTACAAGAAGAAAATAGGAATTTAGAAACTATGTTATTTGATATGACTGGAGGTTTACCTTTTGGGGATAATTCTATTGATGTTGTGATTGCAGATTTATGCTTACATTATTTTGATACTGAGACGACAAAATATATTATTAAAGAAATTTTAAGAACACTTAAACCTGACGGATATCTTTTAGTTAGAGTTAACTCGATAAAAGAAATAAAGAACAACAATAATTTAGAAAAAATAGATCATAACTTTTACTTTGATGGAAATATTTATAAAAGATATTTTGATGAGGAAGATTGCTATTATTACTTTAAAGATTTTAAAGTTTACTATTTAAAAGAGTCAGCAATGGATAGATATGATAATCCTAAAGTACTATGGGAATTATGTCTTAGAAAAAATTAGGTAAAATAAAAGACTTCACTATAATTACGGTGAAGCCTTTTTTATTGTAACTCTTTTCCAAAATATTTTTTTATTAAACTATTTAGTTCATTAGATTTTATTGGTTTTGGTAAGTACTCATCAAATCCTTCATTTAAATATAATTCACGCATACCAGAAATGGCGTTGGCTGTTAGAGCGATAACTGGAGGTATTACATAACCATCTAGTTTTCTTATTTTATGAAGAGTATCAATACCATTTAATCCTTCCATCATATGATCCATAAAGATCATATCATATTTATTATCACATTTTATATCATAGATGCAGGCTCTTCCGGAGTTTACCTTTTTTATATTAAACTTATATGGTTCTAGCATTCTTTCAGTTACTTTTATACTTAGTTCATCATCATCAACAATTAAGACTGTGTATTTAGAACAATCTATATAGTCTATTTTTACATTGTTTTGGATTGAACTTTTGACATCGCCGATAGGCATACTATTAACTATTTTTTGATTTAGTTCAACTTGAAAGGCACTACCTACTCCATAGTCACTTTTAAATGATAAGGTTCCATCCATTAAATCAATATACTTTTTTATAGAGATTAAGTTAAAACCATTTTCATTAACACTACTAGAATCTATATTTTCACTACTATTTAACATAGCAGTTAATTTATCACTATCTTCTTTACTCATACCACAACCAGTATCATTTACTTTCATTATTAAATGACATATTTCTAAATCTTCTTTTTCAGATTCAATAGATAATTTTATTTTTCCAACTTCAGTATGATCAATAGCGTTAGTTAGAAGATTTAGAAGTACTTGATAAACCTTATTATAATCACCATATAGTTTAGTTGGCACTTGCTCATCTACTTCAAGTATGAATTCAACTGGTTTTTCACCAATCTTAGTAGTTATTACATCATTTAAGTCTTTAACAATATTAACTATAGAATATTCTTTTTGCTCTAGAGCATCATTATTAGATTCTATTGCGGATATATCTAAGACATTATCAATTATATTTAGTAAGTTTCCACCAGCTATGGATATTTCTTTGATATAGTTTTTAGTTTGTTCCTCATTATAATTTTCTTCTTTTAATATTAATTTACTACAATTAATAATTGTATTCATAGGATGAACTATTTCACTAGACATATTTGATAAGAAGTCAGACTTAGCTTTATTAGCTTTATCTATTTCATTTTTGACAATTTCTAATTCTTCAACAGTTTTAATATCAGGATTTTCAATATTAAAATACAAGTAGAACATTTGAATAGCTGCTCCTATTGCTTCTATTGCGATATCATGATATAGGAATTGTAGAGTCATATCAATTGCTAGTATTATTACTTGAATATATATAGTTTTCTTTTTACGAGTATTAATTTTCTTACCATTAACAATAGTATAACCAATTATATAGAGAGTAATAATAGTACAATAAGTTACTAAGAAATAAGCAGCTGGTCCTGGTAAAAAAGACATCTTATCAAGTGATGAGAACGGAAGAAAGAAATATATTATTAAGACTATGATTGTTATAATAGTTACTATTTTTGATCTTGTATCAGAAAATAGATATTTAGTTACAGATGTTGCTTGGATATCTCTTAAGAAAGCTAAGCTGTAGAAGAATAATAAGTAAAACCAAGCAACAGCTGATAGCCAGTGGATTCTAGCAGCTATTATTTTAATTTCATTACTATCTGAATGATAGACTATAGAACAGAGAATAATTTCTGTAATTATTAATAAAAGCATAGTAATAAGCATGTATTTATATAACTTTGTTTCAATAGTTTTTTCATTGTTTTGTGAAAAGTATACTATGCATAATAGAGTCATGAAGAATAAGCTACCAATTGTTAGTATTAGACAAGCTATCATATGTTCACATCCTTTTCACTATTAAGATATTGATTTATTACTTTGTTAATTTCATCACTAGTTACAGGTTTATAAATTATATCTTTTACATAATCTTTAGACTTTCCTTCTTTTTCATCATTCATCTCAATGATATTAAAAGGAATAGTCTTTTCTTTTAGACGTTGTTCTAATTCTTCATTTAGGAACGAAGTATCTATAAGTATTAAATCTAATTTTTCAAATCTTATTTTATTATTACAATCTTCTTTTGTATATGAATCCAAGATGTTATAATTACCATTTTCAAAATATTTACTAATGATTATATGATTTACTCTATTTTCATCAGCTATTAAGATATTCTTTTTTACAGTAGTTGGAATTTGTTCTCTTCGAGGTAGAGAATCACTTACTAGACTTTGAATTAGAGAAATTGTACAATCACAAGAGATGTTATTATTATTTCTAAAGTCTATTTCTCCTCTTAGTAATTCTATATACTTTTTGGCAATTATTAATTTTAAATCAGTGTTGTTGATAAGAGTGTTATTTCCTTCACTTAACTTTACAAAGTCATTAAATTCTACATTGAATTTTTCACGACTGATATTAGCATTACTACTTGTAATATTAAAGATTAATTGACAAATATTTCTTTCTGTTTCTTTAGCACTTATAGATAAAGTTATTTTACCAGATGAAGTTGATTCTATGAAAAAGTCTAAAATGAAACTTAATATCTTACGTATTTTTTCAGAATCACCTATTAGATCTTGAGGAAGATTGTTACTAGTTACAGTAGAAAATTCAAAACCTGATTCTTCTTCATTATCTGACTGAATATCATCTATAATATCAAGT
>OLHG01000625.1_pt1 | contig 24717 bp, 24 predicted proteins | sample 1605971 | NCBI WGS metagenome assembly OLHG01 (sample SAMN03283289) | human gut metagenome | biome: human-associated habitat; material: feces | host: Homo sapiens | place: Peru | collected 2012 | reverse complement strand
ATTCATAAGTGATACTGAAGGTGCTGTGTTATAATCCTTACCATTATTTGTTGCTAGTGTTTTTGAGGCATTTTTATATAGTTCTGTAATAGTATCTGCAGCTGTTGGTTTATATAATACCGCTCCTTCTCCATCAGCGTGTAACTTAAAACTAAATGTTTTATTCATCATAGTATTTGGATTAGTATAGTTAGCACCATCTATCCATATGTATAATGTATATGATGTCTTTGACGTAGATATACTTTCATTAGTTAATAATACTATATGATTAGTATTATTCTTACTACAAGTAACTGTATTACTAGTTAGATAACTATCACTAAAGTTACCTTCTTTTACTTTAGTTGTTCCTTTATATAATTCATATCTAAAACTCTCATCTTTTAATCCTGTATCTATACTAGTTATATCTAAATACATATTAAATACTAATCCTGTAGTATCTCCCTTTACACTAATATTCTTTACTATACCTTTACTTTTATCTGATACTGGTCTTAGATTAGCACTTATATCACTTCCTCCATCAAAGGTAACTGTAGCTGCTCCTACTCCTGCAACTATTTTTGTAGTATCACTATCAGAAGTAGTCCATACATACCAAGCATAAGTTCCCCCAACTATAGCTATTAATACTAAGAGTGATATACCAGTTATTAAAAATATTTTCTTTTTCTTATTCATTACTTATCACCACTTTCTATACTCATACTTATATTTTCTTTATATACACTAGATAATATATCATTAGAATTATCATTATTTACTAAACTACCATCTATCCATATATATACTGTTAACTGTTTTACTTCATTATTTATTTCTATATTATTATATATAGGTAAATTACCAGTAACATTACTTATAGTATAAGTATCTTTTAAGTTAACTTTAATTACTGAAGATAGTCTTCAGTATAAGTACTTGCCAAACTAAAATTAGCAAAATTATTATCACTACCTATATCTTGTCCTTTAACATAATTAACATCAAAACATTAACTAGTACCAGATATATTTACTATACCAGACCAAGATAACCAAGCATAAGTAATACTTACTGATACTATTATTATTAATAATCTCCTAATAACTACCAGTAATTTGCACTGTATCAGCGCTTATTTTAGCAGTAAATCTATTATCATTAAGTGCTGTATTAATTAAATTAGCATCTAACCATATATAAATATCAAATGTTGTATTTGTACTCTTAAGTTCATATTTATCTACTATTGTAATAGGAGTATCTTTAACTGCTGTACTAAAATTACCATTATTACTATATACAGTAGTACCATTATAAGTACCAACAACTTCCCATTTCAAAGCAGCAATATTAAGTCCTGCAATACTAGTAGGTGTAATATAAATATTAAATGCTGAAGGTACACTACCACTATTTATTTTAGCAGTCGCTACTGAATGAAGTCCTCCAGATTTATCTTCTGATGGCATTAACTGAATACCAGTAATATTTTCTGTTATAGTATAATCAACATCCACCTTACCAGAATTATTATCTACATTCTCTTCATTAGTCTTAGCAACAATATAAGCGTAACTAGCAGCCCCTACTACTATACAAAGTAATAAAACAAATACTATATATAATCCAATCTTTTTCTTCTTATCCATAAAATCACTGCTTTCTCATAATAGTATTTACTTTTAATAATGCTGAAAACTTCTTATCCATAAGTTCATTCTGACTAGTATCAGCCTTATTAGCAATCCATACTCTAAAATAACATTGATAATTAGTATTAATATTAAATGTATTATTAGTAGTACTCATATCACCAATAGAAATATTAGTACCAGTAGTAATTGAAGTACCATCACCACTACCAAGATTACTTTGACTATTATTACCATCCATACAAACAAGACTATACTTAAAATCACTTACTTTTAAAGCATCATCTATTTTAACATTAATTAATGAAATATTAACATAAACATCATACCCCTCTAAAGTTGTAGCATCAGGCATTATTGAAAAAGTATTAGCCTTAGCATATTCCATAACTTGTTCATCATCTAAAGGAACACCTGTCTTAACATTAACATAATTATTATCAGCAAATACTACTGAAATACCATTATTAATAGTACCAGTAGTAACACTTATATCAGTAGCAGTAGCAGTATAATAAGCATATGAACTACCCATCATACAAATAAATATAGCACTAGCGGCAATTGTCAAAACAAAAATCATTTTACTAAATTTCATTTTCTATCACCTCTATCTATTAACCTACTATTATATTACCATATTTTAATTTTATTATCAATAATTTTAATAAAATTATCTTTACTTTATTTTAATATCAAGTAATATCATAGTAGATATATTTGGCTTATATATAATAGATATGTAGATATATTCTTTTGAGACCTAAGACTCAAAAGAACACTCTAAGACCTTAGGCTTAGAGTGTTAATAATAAATAAATTAAATATCTAAATTATGATATACATTCTGAACATCATCCAAATCATTCAAAGCATCAATCAAATTAATAACCTTCTCAGTACCCTCTTCATCAAGTTCCATATAATTATTCGGTACAAAAGTAACCTCACTAACAATAAACTTATCATAACCCATATTAGTTAAAGCATCTTTAACCTCTATAAAACTATTAGAATCAGTATAAATAACATAACTATCATCTTCAGTAATAAAATCAAGTATATCTAAAGAAAGAATATCTTCCATAAGTTTATCTTCATCATATACTTTTTCAAGTACTAAAACGCCTTTTCTTTCAAATAAATAACTAACAGAACCATCAGTACCTAAATTACCCCCTCTTTTAGTTAAAGTACTTCTTACGAATCCAGCAGTTCTATTCTTATTATCAGTAAGACAATCAATCATAATAGCCACACCAGAAGGACCATATCCCTCATATCTAACAGATTCATAATTCTCACCATTACCAGCATTCTTAGCCTTATTAATCGCAGACTCAATATTAGCCTTAGGCATATTCTCACCCTTAGCTTTTTCTATAACCATTCTTAGTCCAGGATTATTTTCAGGATTAGGATCACCACTCTTCGCTGCTACATAAAGTTCTTTAGCAAGTTTCTGAAAAACCTTACTTCTTTCACTATCAATTGCCCCTTTTTTTCTCTTAATCGTAGACCATTTACTATGTCCTGACATAAATATTCCTCCTCATAATTTTCTTTTTATATAATACTATTATTTTCTCTCACAGTCAAGATATATTTAAATATATTAACCAATATAACCAAGTATTACCGGTCCTAATATAATAAGTAATATAAGTGGTATAAAGAAAAATACTGATATAACACTTATCTTAATAGGTACCTTACTAATTTTAGCTTTAACCTCTAATATTCTTCTTTGTCTCAAATAATCAATCTGACTATGCATAGTATCAATAATACTACTACCATACATATTAGACTGAGTAAGAGATAAAATAATATTATTAATACTATCCGAAGGTATAAACTTCTGAATATCATTTAAACTCTCATTCAAACTCTTACCAAATCTAGTCTGCCTTAAAGCCTCTTTAAACTCCAAAGACAACTCTCCATCAACACTATTAATAGTAACAGATATAGCCTCATTCAAGTTTCTCCCAGTCTGAAGAGACAAAGTCAAAACCTCAAAGAAATATATAGCTTCACTATTAAGTTTCTCCGTTCTCTTCTTAATTTTCCTATTCAAAAATATCTTCTCAAATAAAATATAATAAATTATCATTACAAATGGTACATAAACATAACCATAGTCAAAAGAAACAAATACAACTATTCCCAAAACTATCATCGTAATTAATCTAATATTCAAAAAAGTCAAAGTACTAACTCTTGAAGATACTCCAAGTAAATTAATCTTTTCATCAATTTTATTAAGTACTTTCTTACTATATAAACTTCTTAAAGAATTATCATTCTTCTTTTTCATTTTCTTCTTCATATTACTCATCCACCTTTAGTGTTCTTAATAAAGTTATCAAATATATAATAAACATAATCACAATAATAGCAATAATAATATATCCAAGAGTAGAACTAAATAAAGGATTAAAGTATGTTGGATTAAGTAAGTAAACAACCCCTATAAATAGTACTGGTACAATACTAAGTATAATAACTACAATCTTAGGAGCAGAACTAATATTCTTCATTTCTTCCTTTAGCTTCTTCTTATCAAATAAAGTTCTCTCAATAGAAGAAAATACCTCTACTATATTACCACCAGTCTTATTAAGAACAGTAAGCGATGAAGAAACATAAACAGCCTCCTGCAGTTTAACCCTTCTGGCAAATCTTTCAAAAACAGTATCAACAGATAATCCATATTTCATATCCAAATACATCTTTTTAAACTCATCTCCAAGAGGATAAGGAAGCTCCACGCTAGCAGTCTGTAATGCTTGAAGTGTACTCTTACCTGCCTTAAAACAATTATTCATAATAATTATTGCCCTAAGTAAATCATTCTCTATATTTCTAGTCTTTCTCTTATAATTCAAAAATAACAATATATCAAGCAAATAATATCCAATAAAATAATTAATAATATATCCAAATAAAGAGAAATAATTAGTAGTAAATATTTGTGATATAGTAGTTAAAATAATAAATACTATCGATATAATAAACTTATTAGTAATAAAATCAACAGTCTGTATTCTATCTCTATCTTTATATTTAATATATCTTTCATACTTCTTACTTCTCTTAGTAAAATAATTACTCTTTTTAACAATTTTCCTAAATCTACCAACAAAAGATATATATCCACTAACAAATTTATCACTAAAAGATAATTCTTCTCTCTTAATAGGCTCTAAAGAATAATACTTAATTCTCGCCGCCTTCTTATCTCCTAGTACATTTCTAAATAAAATAATGATAATTATCAAAAGTATAACAAGTAAAATACCCTGCAAAATAAACATTGTTTCCATAATTATCATCCCTTTCTTCTTTAGTTAAAAATATCTTTAATATCTATACCTTTTCTTGTAATTTTATCATAAACTCTAGGTTTTCTCTTATAAACACCAAACTCTCCCATTACACTTCCATCATTAGCCACTCCAACTTGCTTAAATGAAAATATCTCTTTAAGAACAATCTCTCCATCTTTCATACCATCTATCTCACTAATAGAAGTAATCTTTCTTTTACCATCAGATAATCTATCTATTTGAACAATCAAATCAATAGCATTAGCAATATATCCTCTAACCGCAGACACTGGTATTTCCATCTCATTCATTAAAATCATTGTCTCAAGTCTATTAATTGTATCAATAGAATTATTAGCATGTAATGTAGTAAGAGAGCCCTCATGACCAGTATTCATAGCCTGCATCATATCAAAAGCCTCTTTACCTCTTACTTCACCTACTATAATACGATCCGGTCTCATTCTAAGAGAGTTTCTAACCAAATCTCTAATAGTAACCTCTCCTTCACCCTCATAATTAATAAGTCTTGTTTCTAACGAAATAACATGTTTCTGATGAAGTTTAAGTTCCGCTGCATCCTCAATAGTAATAATTCTCTCATCTTCTCCTAAAAAACTAGATAATATATTAAGAAGTGTCGTTTTACCAGTACCAGTACCACCAGATATAATAATATTAAGTTTAGCTTGAACAGCAGCTTCAAGAAATCTTGCCATATTAACAGTAAGAGAGCCACCTCTTAATAAATCATCAATAGATTCTAATTTCTTATTAAACTTTCTTATTGTAAGAACAGGCCCTTTCAAACTAAGTGGTGGAATAACTGCATTAAGTCTTGAACCATCTCTAAGTCTAGCATCAACCATTGGATTAGCAGCATCAATAGTTCTACCAAGAGGTTGTACTATTCTCTGAATAGTTCTAATAATATGCTTATCATTAATAAACGATACTGTTTCATCCTTAGCTATCTTACCATCTATTTCAACATATATCTCATTAGGAGCATTTACCATTATCTCAGTAATAGCATTATCTTGTAACAAAGGAGTAATAGGACCATATCCCATTATTTCATTCTGAATTAAATTAAAAATATGTCCTCTCTCTAAAGTACCCAAATCATATCCACTTAAAGTATTATCGATCTCATTATTAATATAATCCTCAAGTAAACCATCATCAGGAATATTCTCTTCAATTAAGTTCTGAACTATCTTCGTTCTAAGACTATCAAGTAGTCCCTTATCACCAAATATATCATAATCTTTTAAACCATTTTTAGGAGTTTCTTTAGGCTTAACATCAAAAGCCTCAGTTAATGTCTTCTTAGCCATCTTACTTTCCCTCCTTAATATGTCTATCATCAATCAAATCAAGTGCCATCTTCTTCATATTAGCAACATCTTTAGGATGAAAAGTATTAATCTTCTTATTCAAAGTAAGTATCTCACCACTCATAACATACTTATCAATATTCTTTATATAATAACTACTAGATATAGTATAATCAATATTACTATCTATCGTAGCTCTAATATCATACATACTCATATAATCCCTACCAGTATCTCTAGAACTATTTAAACAAATTAAATAATTCTTCTTATCAGTATCAATAAAGACACTAAGTAGACTTTTCATATTCTTTAAATCTACTAAATCATTAGTAACAATAAATAAAGACATATAAGAATAATCAAGAATAGTCAAATTAATATCATTAAGTACATGAGAAGTATCCACAAGTACTACATCATATTCCTTTTTAGCAGCATCAAATATAAGAGGAATATACCTACTATCAACTTTCATTGCCTCTCTAGGGTCTCTAGGAGCAGCTAATACATCAATATTAGAATTATAAGAAGTAACATACTTACTAAGTTCCGTAAATCTATTATTAGCCATACTATCCACTAGCATAAATATATCCTTAGTATTCTTAATATCAAGAGATATCGCTATACCACCAGAAAACAAATCCATATCAATAATTAATACTCTTTTACCAAGCTCACAATAAATACCTGCTAGATTAAGAAGTATTGTTGTCTTACCAACTCCACCCTTTACTGAAGATACACTTATTATTTTACCATTCATAGTATCAACCTACCTTCTCTATTCTTTTATTACCATTATCCATATAACCAGTATATTCACTTTTAGCCTCAATTAAATCAAAATTAAATACTTTACCGAAAGTTCCTTTTATAGTTTTAGTAAGAGTTACATTAACCTTACCATTATCTATAAGTACAGACATACTACTAAGATTATTAGTATTCTTATCTATCAAATCAATTAAATCATTCTCATCAACTTTATCCATATTATCAAGAGCATAATCTATTACCATATAACTAACATTAGAAAGTTTATTCTTTTCATACATAGCATTACCAATATCATATACAAGTACAAACATAAGTAATATAATTGGCATAATAACTACGAATAGGACTAAACTTTGACCCTTATTATTAAGTGTTAGCATTAGGTATTATCCTTTCTACAGTAATCTTATATGGATTACCAAGTATCAAATTAAGTCCTGGAGTTATAACTTTAACATTCTCAGTAATAGTTATATTAGTATATTGATTATCCTCTTTCATAGTTATATCTAAATCAGTATATTTCTTATTAATATCCTCTATAGTAGTACCATTCTTAACAAGTGAAACAATATCCATACTATCATTTTCTAGTTCATTTTTTTTACTTAAAATAGTACCAAAATCAACAATAGCAAACAATATCAATATAAATACTGGTAATATCAAAACAAATTCTACTAAAGCCTGACCCTTTCTATTCATATAGACACTCTCCCTATTATCTATTTCATTATAGCAAAAAAAAGAAAAAAAAGAAAGATATTTCTTTCTTTTTCTTTATTTATTTCTTACTATTATTTTTTGTATTATTTTTCTTATTTTCAGGTTTAACAGTAGGAGCAGCATCATCATCTTTTTTAAAGATAAGATATAGAAGTCCTAATACCACAAGTACTATAAGTATTATAATAACAACCTTTTCAGCAGTGCTACCAGATTCTTCTTCTTCAGTTAAAGTAGTAGTAGTAGTATTCTTTCTATTTACAATTAACTTGTACTCTCTAACATCACCGTTTTCTGCTTTAACAGAAATAATAACAGTGTTTTTACCAGTTTTAAAGTTTTCATTACCAGTAATTTCCACTCTAGATCTAGAGTCTTCTGCAATAGCAGTAATATCTAAAGATTTAACATCATTATTAACATTTAGTTCATACTCTAAAATATCTCTATCAAATTTAATTTCATAGCCCTTAGCCTCAAGTGTTTTTAAATAATTATTTGAAGAATAATAGTATACTACTGGTGTAGGAACTACTGGTGGTTTTTCTTTTATTATATATACAGTATAAACCTTAGTACTACCATCTTCAGCAGTTACAGTTATAATTGCAGTAGTCTTATCTTCAGTAAGTTCATATTTAAATAAACCATCTACTGTTGATAAAATATCCTCTAAAGAACCAGATAATATAACTTCTTTAGTATCATATGGAACAGTTAAAGTATATACAGTAACATCTTTATCAAATGCAGTATCAAATGTACCAATGCTAGCATTTAGTGAATATAAATTATTAATTGAACTCTTTCTAGTAATATTAACACTAGTACTAATTTCTTCAAATTCATTAATAATCATATCATTAGCAACACTACCATTTAAAGTAACTGTGCCTTCACCATCATTAATAGCCATAAATTCAAATGTTATAACAGTAGTACCATTTGTAAGCTCAGTACCTGCTCCTACAAATCTACCATCTTCATTATAAGTACCAATTAAATTCTCATTAAATAGTACATTCATTAGTTTAAGATTATCACTATAAGTAACTAAACCATCAATACCATTGATATAGTCTTCTAAATCTGTAGAATTAACAACTAGACTAACTTTGAAAGTATCGCCAACATATAATTCATCAGTATCACTACCAAATACTAGATTTAAATCAGTATTTTCTCTTTCTTTTTCAGAATGATTTAAATATCCATTAATAGTCATAATATCTTCGAAAGTAATAGTTCCAAATGGATCTTTCTCATATTCATCTTTTCCTTCAGTTTCATGACTAGTAAGATATAAGTCCATTGTAGGAATCATTTCACCATTAAGGTATCCTTCCATTGTAGGCATCATATCGTCAGTATTAAAAATACTATCATCAGTAATATCTCCCATTACATATACTTTATAGCTTGCTTCACTTAAACCTTTAGTAAATTTTAAAGTATATCCATTCTTAATAAGAGTTTCACTAACTGGAGTATCCTCACCGGAAATATCTCCCTCTACAGGTGTTTCTCCATTGTTAGAAATTTCTCCTTCTGCAGGTGTTTCTTCTTCTAATGTAACAAGATTATTATCTTTATCAAATACTTCAAGTTTAATACCATTATTTTCATTTAATAAACTATATAAGTATTCCATAGTAGGAACAGTAGGTAATAAAGGCAATTCCTTAGCATTAACTATAAAGTTACCATTTTCAAATACATATTCCTCGTAAAGACCATTTAAAGCCTCATCAAAGCTATTGCCTTCTACTTCATAAGTAATTTTAGCCTTATATTCTAAAGTTAAAGCTTCGGTTTCAGTCTCTTCACTAACCTCAGTAATAACAATCTTATCAGTATATTCTATAATAGTATTATATGAATTAGTTAAGTCTATCTCACTACCCTCTATAGTGGCATTCTTAAGTTTCTCGCCAGTCATAACAACACTATCATTATCATTTACTTTGACACTATAACTCTTAGTATCATCTATTTTATCGCCAGATATAGTTAATATCTGTCTATATTTACCAGCGGTAATATTATATTCAAATACACCATCATTTTCAGTTTCATCTATTATAGAATCATCAAATGTATTCATTAAATATCCATTAACCACTAGTTCTTTAGTTTCATCTTTAATTTCAGTATCATTACCAGTTATCTCATCTGCGAATACTTTAGTAACTGAAGATAATTGTGAAAATATTAAAGTTAAAACTAAAAATATCTTAGTCATTTTCATTAATTTCTTTTTCATCATATTCATCCTTTCTTGTTTTATTTTATATAATTATTTTGTAAAATTATAATGAAATTTCCCCCTTAATAAACACCTCCTAATTTAATGATAGCTTTCCCTTTCTATCATCATCATATCAAGTATAGCACACATTTCGACATTTTTTAACTACTTTACACTTTTTTTACACTTTTTAATATCAAATTATAAACAAAACTAGCAAGTTTTTCTTGACTTACCATATCATTAATTATATAATATTATTGCTTAGCAGCGGATACTATCTATTTTAGTAATGTGTCATTTATAAGTAACTAAGGCTGCATAGCGAAAGTATGCTAAAGACACCCTATTAAAATATAGTATGCCTTCTAAGAGAAGGAGGAAAGAAAAATGGCTAGATATACAGGCCCAAATAACAAACAAGCAAGAAGAGTATCATTCTCAATACTTGAAAATGGTAAAGATATTGCAAAGAGACCTTATGGTCCAGGACAACATGGTAAAGACAAAAAAAGAAAACCTTCTAACTATGCTATTCAATTAAATGAAAAACAAAAAGTTAGATTTATGTATGGTATTTCTGAAAAGCAATTCGAGAGACTAGTTAATGAATCTGCTAAAATGAAAGGTGTTCACGGTGAGAACTTATTAATTTTACTTGAAAGCAGATTAGACAATATAGTTTATAGAATTGGTTTTGCAGGTACTAGAAGAGGTTCAAGACAACTTGTTAATCACGGACATATTACTGTAAATGGTAAAAAGGTTGATATTCCTTCATATAGAGTTAAACCTGGTGATGTTGTAGGAATTCGTGAAAATTCAAAAGATCATAAAGGAATTGAAATTGCACTTGCTAATGTTAAATCTAGAGTTGATTATATTAACTATGATGAAAAGAAAAAGCAAGCTACATATGTTAGATACCCTCAAAGAAGTGAATTAAACGCTGATATCAATGAATCATTAATAGTTGAATACTATAGTAGAGTTTAGTTTTAAACTCTACTTTTTTGTTTGAAAAAAATAGCTAAGCTGGTTGCTTAGCTATTTCTAATCTTAATTTATCAGCGACGGTAACAATAAATTCGCTGTTTGTTGGTTTAGCTTTATCAATGTCAACACTATGTCCAAATATTTCTTCCATATAGTCCCAATTACCTCTATTCCAACTTACTTCAATGGCATGACGTATGGCTCTTTCTACACGAGAGACGGTTGTATCAAATTTTGTGGCTAATTCGGGATATAGTTCTTTAGTGATTCCACCAATTAGTGAAGGATTTTTATAAATCATACTGATACCTTCACGAATATATTGATATCCTTTTATGTGAGATGGCATACCTAATTCGTGTAACATTTTAGTAATTGATATTTGAAGGTTACTATGATATAGATCAATAGTTTTACCAGTTATGTTTTGGGAGATATCAAGTATACGATTTTCCAGATCTGTTAAATCGAAGGGTTTTAATATGTAATAATTAACACCGTATTCAGATACTTTTCTAATTACTTTAGGTTCATTGTATGATGTTTCTACGATAATATTTTTCTCTATTCCTCTTTTATTTAATTCGTCTAGAACATATAATCCATCTTTTTTAGGCATTACTAAATCCAATAAAATGATATCATATTCATTTTGTTTGTTAAGAATTGTTTCTAATCCTTCTTCTCCATCTTTACAACTTAAGGTTACAGCAATCTTTTTATGATCTGAGAAATACTCTTTTACCATTTCTACTAAACTAGTATTGTCATCAATCATTAAAACTTTAATTTTTTCCATAATTCATTCCTTCTTTCTTTGTAATTTTATTATATTCCATTGGATTGTCAAACAATGTCGAATTAAATAAAATGAGAAGTCTTTTTTTACTTCTCATCTAATTTCATTAATATTTTTTTTAGTTTATCTATATCACTTGAAATAGCTCCGAGAATTATTCCTGAGAGATTATCAAAGTGATAAATGTTAGTGATATTTTTTTCGTTAATGCCACCACCGTATAGAATTGTTGGCTTTTTTATTCCTTTTTTAAGTAGATAATTATGTATTTGATTTATTTTATCTTCAAGATATTTTATGTCTATTTCATTAGTACTTATATTAAATATTGGCTCATAGGCATAAATTATTCTTTCATCAAAGTAGTTTATTTTATCTAGAGAAGTGGTGGCTGATTCTTCCTTGGTTCGATTTCCAAAGCATAGAATTGGAGTTATATTGTTACTTAGGCAAGATAATAATTTGGCATTAATCTTATCGATGCTGTCGTTTTTTTCGCTATGTCCTATTAGGGAATATTTAATTCCTAGCGCTTTGATTTGACTCCACGATACTTTTCCAGTATAGTTACCGTCTTCAAGATAACAGATATCTTGACTAGCTATTTGATGATGAGTTTTCTTAAGAAACTCTAATAGATATATGTTTGAAGGGGCAATAATTAAATTATATTTTAGTTTATCTATTTCAGATAAATAATTATCTAATTCTTCATATAGAAGATTCATTTTGTGATTTAGGACTATTATTTTCATAGAGGCCTCCTTTATTTATCATTAATTATTTCAATTCCTGGTAACTTTTTACCACTTAAGTATTCTAGTGTTGCTCCGCCACCGGTTGAGATATGATAAAAACAGTTATTGTATCCTAATAAATTAACTGAAGCTGCTGAGTCACCACCACCAATTAGGGTTTTTATATGTTTTTCTTTTAAAATTTCATAAATTTCTTTAGTTCCATTGGCAAATGAAGGTTCTTCATAAATACCCATTGGTCCATTAATAATAACTCTTTTAGCCAAAGATAAAATATTCTTAAACTGGGTGATAGTTTTTGGGCCAATATCATATCCGATATCTTCGTTGTCTAAGGCATTAATATCTTTTACTTGTTTATTATTAGTCATAATATCTAGTGGTAAGATAATTTTAGAGGAGTACTCACGAAGAAGATTTTTACAGTAAGGGAGATTATTATCTTCTACTATTGAGGAACCTACGTTATAGTTTTGAGCTTTTAAGAAGGTAAAGCACATTCCTCCTCCTAAAAGGAGATAATCACATTTTTTAATTAAATTATCTATTACAAGAGTTTTATCACTTATTTTTTTACCTCCTAAAACTACAACAAAGGGATGGGTATTTTCTTCGATGATTTCTTCTAGATTGGTTACTTCTTTTTCCATTAAGAATCCTAGAGCATTGGGAAGATATTTAGCAATGCCAACATTTGAAGCGTGAGTTCTGTGGGCAGTACCATAGGCATCATCAATAAATATATCAGCAAGTGAAGCCCAGTATTTTGATAGTTCTTCGTCACAATTACTTTCTAGTTTATTAGGAACATCTAAATATCTGGTATTCTCTAAAAGAAGAACTTGTCCTGGATAAAGTTTATTTATTTTTGTTTCTAAATCTCTTCCTGTTAGTTCTTTGCTAAAATATACTTCGGTGTTTAATAGTTCTTTTAATCTTAGATATACTGGATAAAGAGTATTTGCTTTTTTATCTTCTTCAGTTTTAACTTTTCCTAAATGAGATAAAATTATTATTTTAGCTTTTTTTTCGATTAAGTATTTAATTGAATGTAGGCTCTCTTTTATGCGGGTATCATCAGTTATTTTTCCATTTAGAATAGGAACGTTTAGATCACATCTAATAATAACTTTTTTACCTACATAGTTATAGTCTGTTATATTTTTTTTCATTATATCACCTATTGTAATTATATAACAAATAGAACAAATGATAAATCCTTAAAGAAGATTTTTTTAATTTTTAAGGGGTGTTCTATGTTTATTTAATAAAATAAGTGCAATACTTAGGCACTGCACTTCAATAATCATATAAAACAAAAATCAATCGTTCTGATAAAACGGATTGATTCGAGTTTGTGAATAACTTCACCGTTGTAATTGCTTTTTATTAAAAACTATTTAATTAATAATTATGGATTAAACAAATCTCTATAGAATAATTAATATATAATTATTACTAACAAATAATTACTTAAATATAATAGTTTTAATTTTTGCATATTACAACTTTTCCTAAATATTATCAGTATTTAGTTAAGTTTCATATCTTTTGAGTTTTCTTTCTCAATAACAATTGTTTATACTTAGCGCAGATATGACTCCTCTTCTTTAGGAGAATTCATGCTTCAATGTTCGGCTTTCATTAATTTATATCTATAATACAGTATCTCCAAACAAGAATTTAAAAATAATTGTTGAAGTATACCATAACTATAGGCCTGTCATAATGACAAATATATATAATTAATGGCTTACTACTTTACTTATCTAAGCAATTTTATTATATTATACTTTTAGGTGATTGTCAATATCTTTTTACTTTTTTTGTAAAAAAATGTAAAAAAGAAAAGTTTTTGACACCTTTCTTTTAAGTTAATTTTATTTTGTAAATAGTCCAAAAAATTCTTTGGGGAAGAAAACACAAGCAATAATTAGAGCCAAAGCTAATAATCCACATACTATTAAAGCTATCAGGCCTTTTTTACCCTCTTTCTTTTCGTTCATAATTCACCTCTTTCATTCTTTTTCTTCTAATTCGATTTTTACATAAGCTTTTGTAAGACTTTGATTAAATTTTTTCATTAATGGAGTATAATCAATGTTAATTCGATTATCTTTTATAGTAACTACAAAGTAATCATTACTAGTATCTCCTAAAATAATATCTTTTAGATAGACAAGATATTGGTTGTCTTTTTTAGTAGAATTATTTAGATATATATTAATATTATCTAGATTTAAATAAGTATAATCAATTTTATCATATATTTTTTCTTTAGAAGTTAAGAGATAGGTTCCTGAATTATCTTGATAATATTTATTATCTTCATAAAGGTAATTTTCTTCAAGATCATTACTCTTTTTATTAATTGTAATTTTGTTATACTCTTTTTTTCCAGTATAAATTATCTCTTCATCATCTACGGTAACAGTTATTTGATAGGTATAACTATTTGGTATTTTAATTATTTGTTCTTGATTTGTTTGATTATTTTCTTCATCAGGGTTATTATTTATGATATTTTCAGGGGAAGTGTTGGAAGAATTCATATTAATTACAAGGGCATAAATTGAAACTAAAATTATAAATGATATATATATGATTAATCTTATTTTATTACGATAATGTTGATCTTTTTGATATTTTTCTAGAAATTTATTCATTATTTTAATACCTTTCTAAGATAGTTTTCTTTTTTTATACCATTAAGGTATTCTTTAACAAGACATCTTTTTTTGCCTTCTGGTTTGATGTCAGTTAAAATGATATCAAAGTCTTTGGTACTTACATAGATTCCTTCTTTGGTTATATTTAAGATTGTACCTGGAGGATTAGAACTTTTGGTATTAGTAATAATACTTTGATAGATTTTTAGTCTTTTATCATCTAGGAGGCAATAGGCTCCAGGAATACTACTTAATCCTCTTATCTTGTTATGGATTTGTAGACATTCTTGATTAAAATCAATCTTTTCTTCTTCTTTGGTTATGTTGTATCCAAAGGTTACTTGGGATTCATCTTGTTTTATTCTTTTATTGGTACCATTTAGGATACTGGGAAGAGTTTTTATAAGAAGATTAGCTCCTAGTAAAGACATTTTCTCATAAATATAGTCAAGAGTGTCATCTGGGCCTATTGGAAGGGTTTCTTGACTAATAATGTCTCCTGAATCCATAGATTTGTCCATATACATTATAGTTATACCGGTATATTTATCACCATTTATTATGGCGTGATGAATTGGGGCACCGCCTCTTAATTTAGGTAAGAGAGAGCCGTGAACGTTAATGCAGCCATATTGAGGATAGTTTAAAATTTCTTCGGGAATTATCTGTCCATAAGCACAGGTAACTATAATGTCTGGTTGTTTATCTAATATTGGTTGATATTCTTTTCTTATTTTTACTGGTTGATAGACCTCAATATTATTTTCTAATGCTAGTTTTTTTATTGGGGTATGTATGAGATTACCTTTACGATCTTTTTCTTTATCTGGTTGACTTACTACTAAAACTACATCATAATTTTCAATTAGGGATTTAAGAACTGGTACAGCAAAGGAAGGAGTTCCCATAAATACTATTTTTGTTTTTTGTGTATTCATTATCTCACCTACTTATTTATTTATAGTGGGTTTTATTACTTCTTTTCCGCCCATATATGGTCTTAATGGGATAGGTATAATTACACTACCATCTTCTTGATAGTTGTTTTCTAATAATGCTATTAACATTCTTGGAGGGGCTATTACGGTATTGTTTAAGGTATGAACATACTCTTTTTCACCATTTTCTTTTTTATAACGAATAGCTAGTCTTCTTGCTTGGGCATCTGTTAAGTTTGAGCAAGAGCAAACTTCAAAATATTTATCTTGTCTTGGAGAATATGCTTCAATATCACAAGAGCGATACTTTAGATCTGCTAGATCTCCAGAACAGCATACTAGTTTACGTACGGGAATATCTAGACTTCTAAATAATTCAACAGAGTATTTCCACATTTTATCATACCAAACTTCACTATCTTCTTTTTTACATAAGACAATCATTTCTTGCTTTTCAAATTGATGGATACGATAAATTCCTCTTTCTTCAATGCCGTGAGCTCCAACTTCTTTTCTAAAGCAAGGGGAGTATGATGTCATAGTTATTGGAAGTTCACTTTCTTTTAGAATTTGATCTTTGTATTTAGCTATCATTGAATGTTCTGAGGTACCTATTAGGTATAAATCTTCGCCTTCTATTTTATACATCATTGCATCCATTTCAGCAAATGACATAACGCCAGTAACTACATCACTTCTAATCATAAAAGGTGGTATACAGTAAATAAACCCTTTATTAATCATAAAATCTCTTGCATATGAAAGCATTGCTGAATGAAGTCTTGCAATATCACCCATTAAGTAATAAAAACCATTTCCACTTGTTCTACCAGCAGATTCTTTATCTAATCCACTTAAAGCCTCACAAATATCTGCATGATATGGAATTTCATAATCAGGAACTACTGGTTCTCCAAATTTCTCAATTTCTACATTTTCACTATCATCACGTCCAATTGGTACAGAATCATCTATAATATTTGGAATAACCATCATTTTTTCTTTTAATTCTTCACTTAATTTTGTTTCTTGATCTTCAATATCAGTTAGTTTAGTGTTTATTTCAACTACTCTAGCTTTTTTTTCATTTGCTTCATCTACTTTTTTCTCTCTAAATAAAGCACCTATTTCATCACTTGTAGAATTTCTTTCTTGTCTTAAAGAATCTCCCTCAATTTTTAACTCTCTTATTTTTTTATCTAGTTCAATTACTTCATCAACAAGTGGAAGCTTTTGATCTTGAAATTTTTTCTTAATATTTTCTTTTACTTTTTCACTATTTTCTCTTACAAATTTTATATCTAACATATTATTTCTCCTTACTTTAATTCGTTTAATTTATTCATTAATTTTTCATATGATGGTGTATATCTCTTTTCTACTCTTTCATAATCTTTTATAGTAGGATTTTTTATTCTAGACATATCCATATTATTTTTAAGATCTGCTAATTTAACATTTATTGCTTCAATAGAACCATTCTTTACAATGTTATCTATATACTTATTGTAATCCATAGGTTTTTTTCTACTTAAAATAAGTACAGCATCAACTATTTTTTTAGGAAAACCTAGTTCTAATAATTCAGATGGGGTTACATCTTTATCTTCTATAGTATCATGAAGAAGCGCGATTACTTTTTCTTGTTCACTATATACATGTTTATATACATACATTAAGTGTAATAAATAATCAAAGCCACCTTTATCTTTATCATTTTCAAATAATATTGTAACAAGCTCTAATGCCTTATATATTAAGTTGTCACTATTTTTAATTTCTTCATACTTCTCTTCTTCTAAATATTTTTTTATCATAATTCCTCCTAAACAAATAAAAGACTAGTGCAGGAGTAAAATATTACGGTACCATCCTTACAATAGTCTTAATTAAGATAACGGCATACACCGGAAATGTTTACATTTCTCTCAAGAGTAGATTCATAAAATACAAGTATTAATTTTCACCAAACATTAACTCTCTTAAAAATAATATTTTATTACTATTCTCCATCAACAATTTATATATCAATTCTAACACTTTTTAGCCCTTAAGTCAATTAATTTTAATAATTGTATTGTATTAGAAATTATTATTATTGATTCTGTACAAATACAAGCATAAGAACCAACAAATATTGAGTATATTAACCACATTATAGAATTTACAATTCCACCTATAAGTAGTGCTTTTCTACTACCATTTGTCATTGATATTAGGTATGAAGAATTACCCATCATTGGTAATAATGAATAAAAATTTTCATAAAATATAACCGTTACTGTTATATAAAGTGATAAAAATATAATTGTCCAAATAAGTTTATTATTTTTTATTTTCATAAACACAATATTTCTTATCATACCAATTACACTGCAGAATGCTCCAGATAATCCACCTAATAAAAAGTAATGTACTGCATATATGAAATTTGATGTTATTTGATAAGTAAGTATTGTCATTGTATTCTTTTTATAAAAAGATAAAACAAGAATACAAAAAGCAAGTATACCTAAAAGTTGTATATAAAACATAATTAAAATCTACTTAAATACTTAGCAGTTCTTACCATCTGAGCACTATAACTCATTTCATTATCATACCAAGCTATTATTTTTACTAATTGATGTCCATCTACTTCTATTACTTTAGTAAGTTGTCCATCTACAAGTCCACCTAAATGTGAACCTATTATATCACTAGATACAATTGGATCCATTGTAATATCTACTGTTTCATTAGCATTATTTTTAAATAAATTATTTATTTCTTCTACACTGGTATTTCTATTTAATTCTAAAGCCAAATCTATTACTGACCCTGTAGTTACAGGAACTCTTAGAGCTCCTCCATCCATTTTTCCCTTTAAAGAAGGTATTACAAGCCCAATAGCACTAGCAGCACCAGTTGAAGATGGAACTATATTTGCTGCACATGCACGCCCTCTTCTTGCATTTATACCTTTTTTATGTGCTATATCAAGAGTTGCTTGATCATTTGTATATGCATGAACTGTAGTCATAAAACCTTTCTTTATACCTATATTCTTTTCTATTATATTAAGCACAGGAGCAAGACAATTTGTTGTACAACTTGCAGCACTTATTATTTTATCAGTACTATCTAATGTATTTTCATTTACATTATATACTATTGTTTTTAAATCTCCTTTTGCTGGAGCACTTATTATAACCTTTTTTGCACCCGCTTCTATATGTAAACTTGCTTGTTCTTTTTCAGTAAATCTACCAGTACATTCAAATACTTCATCTATATTAAGTTCTCTCCAAGGTAATTTAGAAGGATTAGTTGAAGCATATACTTTAATCTTTCTTCCACCAACTATTAAATTATCTCCTTCAAAACTTATATCATTTACTCTATAATTACCATGACTTGTATCATACTTAAGTAAATAAGCTAATTGCTCTGCATCAGTTAAATCATTAATTGCTACTACTTCAAAAGTAGGATCTTCCTCCATAATTCTAAAAACTAATCTTCCTATTCTTCCAAATCCATTAATTGCTACTCTTATCATTATATTCCTTCTTTCTAACTTTTAAAACAACTTCCACCGATGAATTCCCTAAGTACTGAATCTGATGGTACATCATCACTAGGTATTGGTAAAAAATTTCTTAAGAAATTAATTAATCTCAATGCCTCTGGATATTCTGGATCATCCTCATTAACATTGAAAAGTAACGGTTCTACATAAGTTTTTAATACACCTATTTCATAAATGAGTGCTGAATTTATTACAGTATCAACATCATCTTGGAATTTAAATATATTATTTCTTTCACCTGCTTTTATAGCTGGCCACATAGCAAGAGTTTCCCTAGCTCCAAAGCCTCTAGTTTTATTATCTCTTATTATTCTTCTTAATTTTCTTATATCACTTGTATGTATATGAGTATGATTATCAATATTTAATTGAGTTAAAGGACTAATAAATATCTTATATTTGTTATTTTTATTTATAGACATTGTAAGTTCATCATTCAAAGCATGAAGTCCCTCTACTATTATTATATCCTTTTCTCCTAATTTTAAATAATTATCATTATATTCTCTTTTACCTAATATAAAATTAAATTTAGGTAAGTTTACCCTTTTACCTTCTAAAAGTTGAGATATTTGTTTATTAAATAAATTTACATCAACTGCTCTTATAGATTCAAAATCTGGTTTTCCATTTTCATCAAGAACTCTTTTATCTAAATCAGTAAAATAATTATCTAACTCTATTGGATGAGTTATAAAACCTTTACTTCTTAAATATACGTCCAACTTTTTACTAGTAGTAGTTTTACCACTTGAAGATGGTCCTGCTATTAAAACTATTTTAATATTTCTTGGACTATTGTATATTTCATCTGCTATCTTAGCTAATTGACTATCATAATGTGTTTCTGCTAAATTGACAAGTTCACATACTTTAGCACTTGATACTACTTGATTTAAATCAGCAGCATTTCTAAGCCCTAGTATTTTTCCCCATTTAGTATAATCCAAAAATTCATCAAAAACTTTAGCATGATGTCTATAATCTAATGTACATTCAGGATTTACTATTTCAGGAAGAGATAATACAAATCCATTATCTTTTATATAAGTTAATTTAAAATCATTAATTTGACTTGTACTGTATGCCATTTTTCCATAGTAATAATCATACATATCATTTATTCTATATAAATTTATATAAGTGTTAGATATATATTTTAATACATGTACTTTATCCATTTTATTAATCTTTTTAAAATATTTTATTGCATCTATTCTAGAAACACTAAGCTTTGTATACAAATAATCTTGTTTTACTATAGCTCTCATTTCTTTATATATATTATTAATTACTTCTTTATTTATATCAGCACCTTCAATAGTACAGTAAACACCATGATCCATAGAATGTTCTGCTATTAATTCAACTTTAGGTCCTAAAACGTTTCTGATTGCTAATACTAATATAAATCTAGCACTTCTAGCATATATTGAATTACCAATAGAACTGCTTCTATCAAAAAATTCTATATTACATTTTTTCTTTAAAGTTTCACTTAAATCAACCATATCATTATCCACTTTAGCAGTTAATATTTCATAGTTATAACACTGTTTAAAGTATTCTGATATTTCTTTAAATGTTGTACCTTCCTTAAATTCTAAAGTTTGTTTTCCCCTAAAAGTAACTTTAAATTTTTTATCCATATTATTTACCTCTTATTCTATAAATATATTTTATCAAAAAATTAAATAATTGTCGACTTTTTTTATGTATAAAAATCCCCTTTACAACTATTATATACATAGGAGATGATTTTATGATTATACCAACAGTTATAGATAAAACCAATAATAGTGAAAGAGTTTATGATATTTATTCAAGATTATTAAAAGATAGAATTATTATTTTGAATGGAGAAATTAATGATAATACTGCTAATATTGTGGTAGCAGAGCTTTTATATTTAGATAGTTTAAATAGTGACGATATTAGTTTGTATATTAATTCTCCTGGTGGTTCTATTACTGCGGGTATGGCTATCTATGATACAATGAATTTTATTAAAAGTGATGTATCCACAATTTGTGTGGGAATGTCGGCATCAATGGCTGCTTTTCTATTGGCTGCTGGTAAAAAGGGTAAAAGATGTATTCTTCCTAATGCGGAAGTTATGATACACCAACCTCTTGGAGGAGCGCAGGGTCAAGCAACAGAAATTAAAATTGCTGCTGAAAGAATATTAAAACTTAAGAAAAAACTTAATAAAATCTTAGCCGAAGTTACTGGTAAAGATATTACTACAATTGATAATGATACGGAAAGGGATTATTTTATGGATAGCCAGGAGGCTTTAAACTATGGTATTGTTGATAAAATATTAAAATAGAACTTCAAGTGAAGTTCTATTCTGTTTTTGTATTTCCTGTTTTAGTATATCCTTCTAATGATGTTTCTGTTGACCATTTTGTTTCTTTGTTTTTTTCAACATAGCGATAGTATGTTATAGTATCATAATCTCCTGATGGTTTTTCTTCTGTTATCTTAGGAGACATAAATTTAACTGTTATTTTTAATGGTACAAAGTATACATTATTATAAGATGATATGGTTGCATCTATATCATTTAATGTAACATCTATGTAGAAAGAACCTTTACGATAGTATGGAGATAATTTATATTTGAAATTGTCTTCAGTTAATGAGTAATTTTTAATACTATCTGGTAATTTATTTATTTTTGTTCCTTTAGATATTGATGCATTATTACTAGATAAGAATTCTTTTTCATTATTTGATAGGAATTCTACCTCTTTAACTATAGTAAAGTAGTAATCTTTATTTGGAACTTTATCTAATTTTATAGTGTAAGAAGCTGATGCACTGTTTTTAGATACCACTCCTAATGTGTAGTATTCTTCAGTTGCAGTACTATAATACTCATACTTATTTTCTATATTATCGCCAGTTTTATTGCCTTTTGCCCATTTACTATATGTTGTTGTTTCTTTTACATATTCGTAATATGTTGTTTTTGTAGTGTTTGTGCTAGTGTTAGTACTGGTTGTATCTTTGTTAGTATCCTTATTTGTATTATCTTTTGTGTTATCTTTAGTTTCTGTTTTTGTATTACAGTTTTTGCAATCTTTAAAACTAAATTTTCTTGTTATGGTATCTTTTTCTTTACCACATACTAAAGTAGTTTCTACTTTATAATCTTTTTTATTTCTAGTTATTTTGGAGTAACTTTTTTTTACGTCACAAGTTGATTTTTTATTTTCATTGATAGAAACAATTAATTTTTTTTCTATCATTTCCTCTAATGTTATTTTAGTACTTTTTCCTTTTTCTTGTGGTAAATCTATTTCTTTAAAATAAGAAACTGCTACCTCTTCCATATTATTAATATTGTTTTTAAATGTCTCTGATGGTTTACTACTATTTATTATTTTTGATACTAACCATATTAATATTATAGCAAATATGAATATGATTATTATTTTAATAAATAAGCTTAACCAATTTATTTGTCTTTCATCTTCCATTATATAAAACCTCCCTATTTTGGTGATATTATATTAATTCAACAATGAATATTATTAAACATATTATTAATAAAAATATTAGCAGTATGATTTCTTTTATGATGGTATTTATTTCTTTTATCTGTTTAATTATTTCTTTATTTAACATATAATATCTTCCCTAAAATTGTAATTTATTATAGCATAGAGATAATTAGTTGTCAACAGATAAATAAACTATTGTGCATCCATCATTTAAGTTATCGGTATGATATTTTGTTACTTCTTTTCTTTTACTTAATACATTATGAACTGATTTTCTTACTACTCCTAGCCCTTTACCGTGTATTATTAATATTTTATCATTTTTTAGTATTATATTTTCATCTATAAAATCTTCGGTAGCTACGCGTGCTGTTTCTCTATCATAGCCATGAAGATCTAGAGATGGTAAATTCTTTAAAAATATATCTTCCATAAAATCACCATTATATATTATAGCAGATATTTATAAATATTAAAACAATAAGATCACTAATATGGTAATCTTATTGTCACTTTTGTACCTTTATTCGGTTCTGATGTAAATAATAATTCTCCATTATGGGATTTTATTATCTCATTTGATAAAGCTACTCCCAATCCAGTACCATTTTGTTTAGTAGTATAAAACATTTCCTTGATATTCTTTAATGTTTCTTCATCCATTCCTATTCCGTTATCTTCGATTAATATGTCTAAATAGTTTTTATATAGATTAGAAGATATTTCTATTTTACCATTTTCTGTACAGGCTTCGCAGGCATTTTTTAATATATTGATAATTACTTGTTTTAATCTTTCATAATCTCCATTAAAATAAATTTCTTGATCATCGCGATTTTTATATTCTAACTTTATTTTTTTATTAGTCATAAGTATTTTAAAAGAATCATAAACATCATCTAATAGACAGTTTAAATCTATTTGTTCTTTTACTACTTTTATTTTATTATACTCGACAAAATCACTTATAATATTTAGGCTTCTATTTATTTCTTGTTTCATTATACTAATATATTTTAAGGCTTTTTCCTCTTTATTTAAATCAATCATATCCATGTATCCTTTACAAACCGCTAATGGATTTTTTATTTCATGAGTTAATTTAAATAATGCATCTTTTATTTTTTTATCTTTTTCTAACATTTTAATTGTAGTATTTAGTGATTCTATTTTATCCATTACCTTAAATAAATATAATATAGAAAATGTAGTAAAATAATAGATAAATACTATTATTAATAATAATATAAAATCATTTACTGATACTTTTATATCTTTAAAGAAGTATTCAAATGATAAAAAGAAACCTTGAATTATAGCTATTGATAATATAAATGAACCACTACTAAGATTCTTTTTTCTAGCACATAAATATAGCACTAAATATGATAAATATTTTATT
>OLHG01000623.1_pt1 | contig 24725 bp, 28 predicted proteins | sample 1605971 | NCBI WGS metagenome assembly OLHG01 (sample SAMN03283289) | human gut metagenome | biome: human-associated habitat; material: feces | host: Homo sapiens | place: Peru | collected 2012 | reverse complement strand
TTGTGTTAATTTATCTAAATTATTATCAAAAGGATATTTAGAAACAAAAGAAGTTGTAAATCCAAAAACAAAAGAGACAATGGATGGATCTGTTATTATAACGTATAGTGCGAATCAATATAATTATAAGTATCAAGATACTATATGTCATTATTCAAATGGTCAGGTAGTATATTTTGACGTAACAAATGGAGAGACTTGCAATAATTATACAGAAGAAAATAGTAATACAGGATATAATGGAATAGGTGGAACAGGAAAACAAAATGGATGTATGAAATTCTATATATTTAATTATGATGGAGGAGATACAGTAAGTCTTTTATTAGACCATAATACAGCATTCGTTGCATGGACCTCAAGTATAAGTGCCACATCAGGGCCCAATAAAGTATTAGCTCAATTAAAAACGGATACAGATGCATGGCAAGGAACAGAGACTCCATCAAATTATATAATGGATCAAACAGGACAAACAAGTAAAGCAAAATACACAATAGATTATAGTGACTATAGAGCAAGATTAATAACAGCTAATGAGATAGCTACTATAACAGGAAATACAACATGGGATGAGGTAACAGCAACTGGTTATTATTATGTTCATGACAACACTCAAACACTGTATGAAGGAGCAGCAGGAACAAATAAATATGCATGGTTATTTGATAATACAAAGGATTGTACAACATATGGGTGTAATGTTGCAGATTCTAGTACTAATGGATATTGGAGTGCATCTTCTACTGCTACTGATACTGTCGGTGCGTGGTATGTGGGCTATAATGGTCGCGTGAGCAGCGGCTACGTTGTCGTTTCGGACCTCTTTGGCGTTCGTCCGGTAATAGAAATTTTAAAATCTAAATTAGAATAATGAATATATATGTAAAATCTTTCCATAATAAAAGTGGGAGGATTTTTTTATGGAAAAAACTAAGTATAAAAAAATAGTAGATAAATATACACCTAGTGAACCAAGACTTAGAAATGCGATTATAGCATTTTTAATTGGTGGACTTATGGGAGTACTTGGTAATTTTTTGATTGATGCTTATTCATATTATTTTGATTTATCAAGTAAGGATGCTAGTGTATTTATGATTATTACTTTAGTATTTGCAGGATGTTTTTTAACTTGTTTAGGTTTTTTTGATAAATGGGTTAATTTTGCTAAATGTGGTTTAATAGTGCCTATTACAGGTTTTGCTCATGCTATGATGAGTGCAGCTTTAGAGTATAGAAAAGAAGGCCTTGTAACAGGACTTGGTGCTAATATGTTTAAAATAGCTGGTTCTGTTATTATATTTGGTGTAGTAAGTTCTTATATTTTTGGACTTTTAAGAATTCTTGTGATGGGGGGTTAATATGACTTTTAAATATAATAATGTATATATAAATGAAGTTAGCACCGTTACTGGACCATATGAAGGGAAAGGACCTTTAAGTAAATATTTTGATAAATCATATAAAGATCTATATTTTAATGAAAAAACTTGGGAACAAGCAGAAAGTGCTTGTATTTGTGAAAGTGTAAATATTCTATTTAATAAAATTAAAAATATAAATAAAGCAGATGTACATATAGGATCAGATTTATTAAATCAAATAGTAGCAACTAATTATGCAAGTGCTAAAATTAATATTCCTTTAATTGGTATTTATTCTGCTTGTGCTTCTAGTACTCTTAGTCTTATTCTTGCTAGTAATATGATAGATGCAAATCAAATAGCAACAGCGCTCGTTACATCTTCTTCTCATAATAATGGTGCTGAGAAACAATTTAGAAATCCTGTTGAATATGGTGGACCTAAAAAGGATTATACAACTTTTACAACTACTGGATGTGCTTCTTGCTTTTTATCAAATACTCCTTCAAGCATAAAGGTAGAGTCTGCAACTTTAGGTACTGTTTGTGATATGGGTGTTACAGATGTATTTAACATGGGAGCTGTTATGGCACCTGCAGCTGCTAAGGTAATAAGTGATCACCTATCAGATACAGGAAGAACTATTGATTATTATGATTTAGTTTTAACCGGTGATTTAGGTCTTATAGGTAAAAAAATACTAAAGGAATACATCAAAGAAGAATATAAAATAAGTTTAAAAAACTATGATGATTCAGCATGTATGATATTTGATTTAAATAAGCAACCTGTATATAAAGGTGGTAGTGGTATAGCATGTCTTCCACTTGTTACATATTCATATATATTAGATAAAATGAAAAAAGGTAAGTTAAAAAAAGTATTATTAGTCGCAACAGGAGCTCTTATGAATCAAACTATGTGTAATCAACACTTATCAATACCTAGTATTGCTCATGCAATTAGTTTGGAGGCTTCTAAATGATATATTTTAATTCCTTTATATTTTGTGGTTTAGTATGTCTTATAGGACAAATAATTTTAGATAATACCAAGTTAACTCCAGGACATATCACTACTATGTTTGTAATAATAGGATCATTTTTAGATACCTTTAATATATATGATAAATTTGTTCTTTGGGCAGGTGGAGGAGCACTTGTACCAATTACTTCTTTTGGACATTTGTTAATGCATGGAGCTATGGATACTGTAAATAATTTTGGGGTTATGGGTTTGTTTATGGGTATGTTTGATTTAACTTCTTCAGGTATTGTAGCTGCTATTGTATTTTCATTTGTTTTATCTTTTATATTTCAACCTAAGGACTAATTTTTTAGATAATCTTAACTGATTATCTTTTATTTATATGTAAGTTTATGTTATAATTAAAGAGGTGATATTATGGTTATTACTTCTATAGAAAATAAAAAAATTAAGAATATAAAAAAACTTTATACAAAGAAATATAGAGATGAATCTGATTTGTTTATAGTCGAGGGGGAGCACTTAATTTATGAGGCTTATAATAGTGGACTTTTATTAGAACTTGTATTAGAAGAAAATATTGATATTAATATTGATATATCTAAAACAATAGTAACTTATAATGTTTTAAAATATATAAGTCAATTAGAATGTGCGCCTAAAGTTATTGGTATATGTAAAAAAATAACTGAAAATGAAATAGGTAAAAAAGTACTTCTTTTAGATGATATACAAGATCCAGGTAATTTAGGTACTATTATTAGAAGTTCAGTAGCTTTTAATATAGATACTATAATACTTAGTAAGAATACTGTAGATTTGTATAATCCTAAGGTAATAAGAGCTACACAAGGTATGTTATTTCATATAAATATTGTTGTTATGGATTTATTAGATATAATAAAAAAATTAAAAAACAATAATTATAAAATATATGGTACAAAGGTAAATGGTGGAAAAAGTTTAAAAAATGTTGAAAAGAGTAAAAAATTTGCTATAATAATGGGTAATGAAGGAAATGGTGTTAAAGACACTTTGTTAAATATGTGTGATGAATTTATTTATATAGATATGAATAGTAATTGTGAGAGTTTAAATGTGGGAGTTGCCACAAGTATAATTTTGTATGAGTTAGATAAGTAGGTGTGATATGAATTTAATATGTATAGGTAAACTTGTTAATACTCATGGAATAAAAGGTGAAGTAAGAATAATAAGTGATTTTAAATATAAAAGTGATGTATTTAAAATAGGCAATTGTTTATATATAGATGATAAAAAGTATGTTATTAAGTCATATAGAATACATAAGATTTATGATATGGTAACTTTTGAAGGATTAAATAAAATAGAAGATGTTATTGATTTAAAAAATAGCAAGGTTTTTATAGATAGAAACGATTATAATTTTAAAGGCGTTTTAGATGAAGATTTAATAGGACTATCTGTTTATGATAAAGATAACTATAAGGGTAAAATAGTTGATATATTAAAAGCACATAATTATGACCTATTAGTTATAGATGGTAAGAGAAAGCATATGGTTCCTTATATAGATGAGTTTGTAAAAAATATTGACTTAAGTAATTCAAAAATAGAAATAGAATATATAAGAGGTTTAGATAATGAAGATTGATATATTAACTTTATTTCCAAATATGTTTAGTGGTTTTATAAATGAATCAATTATAAAACGAGCAATTGATTCAAATAAAGTTGAAATAAATATATATAATATTAGAGATTATTCAAAAGATATTCATAAAAAAGTAGATGATTATGGTTATGGTGGGGGTGCAGGCATGGTACTTATGCCACAACCAATATTTGATGCTGTGGATGCTATTAAAGACGAAGATTCTTGTATTATACTTATGACTCCACAAGGGGTTAAATATAATCAAAAGATGGCTTATGATTTAGCGCTTAAAAAACACATAATAATTATTTGTGGACATTATGAAGGTTTTGATGAGAGAATAAGAACACTTGCTGATATTGAGATAAGTATAGGTGACTTTGTGCTTACAGGTGGAGAGATTCCAGCTATGGCAATAAGCGATAGTGTTATCAGATTGATAGATGGTGTTATTGAAAAAGAATCTCATGAGAATGATTCGTTTAATAATGATTTACTCGATTATCCTGTTTATACTCATCCATCAGAATATAGAGGTATGAAGGTACCTGATGTATTACTATCAGGGCATCATGCTAATATAGATAAATGGAGAAGAGAAGAACAGGTAAAAAGAACTAAAGAGAGAAGACCAGATTTATTAGAAAAGAGCTGATTTTATGAAAAAAACACATTATTGTATAATTAAAAATAATTTAAATAATGAAATCGTATGTTTTGATTATGATAAATTAAATGGATTTGGATTTTTACCAAGAAATAATGTGAAATATGATGGCATAAAAGTAAATAAAATGGTTGTAATAAAACCATCTATGATAGAGAAAGTATTAAAGAAAAAAATAAAAAGAAAATTAGATTTATACTTAAAATTAATAATCAAATTTATAGAATCAGATGATGGTACATCAGGTGATACTATAAGAGAAGCATTAAATGACTTAACAAGATATAAAAATATAGTAGAATATAAATATAGAAAATATTTAGATGAAAAATATTTAAAAATATTACTTAAAAAAATATCATTACTTGAATATGAATTAAATTCAAGGTTAATAAATGCTGATGAATATGCATATGAAGAAGAAATAACTTCACATAAGAGTAGGTAGGTGGAATATGAAATATTATATAGCAATCACTAAGGGAAATAATATAAATATAATTGATTTAAATTTAACAGAAATAAAAAAAATAGATGAATTTACATCTGAATTTAATAATGAAATAGAATTAAAAAAGTATTTGATACAAAAGAATAAAATTGATGAACTTGATTTTGCTAAAAAAATTGAAATTGTTCATACTTTTAATCAAAAAATATTTCGTGCACCTATTATATATAAGAGTACAAAAAAATATTTAGATAGGAATTTGAAATATTGTATAGAAGTATTGGTAAAAGATGATATAGAGTTTTTAGAAGCATATATTAAATTATTACAAAAAGATAGATCTATTATTTATAAGAATATGTATCAATCAATTTATGATTTAAAAACTTTTATAAAAGATTATTATAGTGATAATATTTATAATGATTCATATACTATGAGAAATGAAGCATTAAATGATATTTTTGATAAGTATGCGTATTCTAAAACAGGTAAAATAAATTATAACAATTGTAGAAAACTAGCCGTTTTAATAGATGAATATACAAAAAGTAGGTTAAAGAAAAAACAAGAAATAATTGATGGAAAACAACTTCAGATATTTAATGATGATATGGATGATGATTATGAAGAACCTTTATTTCCTCCAAATTCAGAAGAGGAAGCTATGTATAATAAATATTTAGAATCATTAAACCAAGATACTAATATAGAAGATCATGATCATTATAGAAGAATGTAAAATAAAGATTGATTTAATTAATCTTTTTTATTTACAAATTTTTTAAAACATGTTACAATAATGTTATATTCATAGAAGAGAGTGTGATAGTATGAATGATACAAAAATATATGATTCAAGTGAATTCCAAAATGAATATGTTTCAGGGGTAGTAAGAGAGGTAGCTACAATACTTGAAGAGAGAGGTTATAACCCAGTTAATCAAATAGTAGGTTATTTAATGAGTGGTGATCCTGGATATATTTCAAATCATAAGGAAGCTAGGAGTAAAATAACTGAGTTTGATCGTACTAAAGTGTTAGAAATTTTAGTAGAGGAATTTTTAAATAATAAATGAGATATTTAGGTTTAGATTTAGGTACACGAACTTTGGGTATTTCAATTAGTGATACTACTAAGACTATTGCAACCGCACTTAAAACAATAAGATTTAATGATTCTGATTATGATTCTATAATTCCAGATATAAAAGATATAATAGATGAATATGAAATTTCTAAAATTGTTTTGGGTTTACCAAAAAATATGAATAATACAATGGGAGATAGATGTGCGACTACTATAGAATTTCAAAAAAAGTTAATTGATAATTTCAATATTGAAGTTGTTTTACAAGATGAAAGATTAACTACAGTAGAAGCTACAAATTATATGTTACAAGCAGATGTATCTAGAAAAAAGAGAAAAAAGAAGATAGATTCGCTTGCTGCTAATATAATTCTTCAAACATATTTAGATAGAGAAAAAGGAGGAAAATTATGAAAGAAGAAACAATGACTTTTAAAGTAATAAATGACGAAGGAAAAGAAGTAGAATGTGAGGTATTATTTACATTTGAATCTGATGAAACTAAAAAGAATTATATAGTTTACACAGATAATACAGTAGATGAGGAAGGAAATACTAAGGTTTATGCATCAATCTATAATCCAGATCAAGATGAAACAAAATTACTTCCTATTGAAACTGAAAAAGAGTGGAAAATTATTGAAACTATTTTAGATGAATTACAAAACGAAACTGCTAATGCGAGTGAGGAAAGCTAAAAGAGTGAATAACTCTTTTCTTTTATGAAAAAAAAATTGGGTAAAATACTAATATTAGTAATAATAGGTGTTTTATTATTAATTATTGGATTTTGTATATTTTATAATGTTAATTTAAAAGCAGTTAGTAGTAATTCGAATGAAATTGAATTTATGGTAGATAGTGGAAGTACTTACTATAGTATTATTCCAAAATTAAAGGAAAAAGGATTAATTAGAAATGAACTATGTTTTAAGTTATATATCAGATTTAATAAAGTAAATAATTTAGAAGCAGGTACTTATAAATTAAATAAAAATATGAGTGCTAAAGATATAGTTGAAATATTATCTAGTGGAAATAAATATAATCCAGATGCTATAGTTATTACTTTTAAAGAAGGAAAAAATTTAAGAAGTATCGCAAGCACAATAGCGCAGTTTACTAATAATACAGAGGATGATGTATATAATCTATTAAAAAATAATGAATATTTAAATAAAATAATAAATAATTATTGGTTTATAGATACTTCAATATTAAATCCAAATATTTATTATTCATTAGAAGGTTATTTATATCCAAACACATATGAATTTAAAAACAAAGATGTTACTGTAGAAGAGATTTTTAAAGTAATGCTAGATGATATGAATAAAAAAATTACTCCATATAAAACAGATTTATTAAGTAATAAATATTCTATACATGAGTTATTAACTTTAGCATCCATAGTTGAATTAGAGGGTAAAAATAGTAGTGATAGGGCAGGGATTGCTCAAGTATTCTATAATAGACTTAATTCTAATATGGCACTTGGTAGTGATGTTACTACATATTATGGTGCCAAAGTTGATTTAAGTGAGAGAGATTTATATGCATCAGAATTGAATGAGGCAAATTCATATAATACTCGTAGTAGTTATTTAGCAGGTAGATTACCAGTAGGACCTATTTGTAATCCTAGTATTGAATCAATAAAAGCAGTATTATATCCTGAGAGTAATGAATATTTATATTTTGTGAGTGATAAAAATGGTAAAACATATTTTACAAATACATATCAAGAACATCAAGCTATGAGAGATGAACTTATAAAGGCTGGATTATGGTATACTTACGATTAATGATACTTGAGTACTTTGCTCATAAAAATAATATTCCAATAATGCAAAAAGATGGTATTAAATTTTTAACAAAATATATAAAAGAAAAAAATATAAAAAATATATTAGAAATAGGAAGTGCTATTGGTTATTCTTCAATAAAAATGGCTTTAGTAAATAAAGATATTAGAGTAACAACTATAGAAAGAGATGAAATAAGATATAGAGAAGCTATTAAAAATATAAGTAAATTTAAATTAAATGATAGAATTAATATAATATTAGGAGATGCTTTAGATATAGATGTAACAGGCAAATATGATTTAATATTTATAGATGCAGCCAAAAGTCAGTATATTAAATTTTTTGAAAAATTTGAAAATAATTTAAATAATGAAGGGGTAATTGTTACAGATAATTTGTCTTTTCATGGGTTGGTAGAAGATGACTCTAAAACTACAAATAGGAATACTAAACAATTAGTAAGAAAAATTAGAAATTACATAGAATATTTAAAGGAAAATAAAAAGTATGAGACTACATTTTATAGTCTTGGAGATGGCGTAGCTATATCAAAAAAAAAGGATTGATAATTCAATCTTTTTTTGCTTTTTATTCTACAGTAACTGATTTAGCTAAATTTCTTGGTTTATCAATATCACATTTATTTAATTTTGCTACTTCATAAGCTAGTAATTGCAATGGTACTACAGTAAGAATTGATTCAAACAATTCATTTACTTTAGGTATTCTAATATCAAAGTCATAAAAATCACTTTGAATATTACTAGATGTAACAAATATAACTTTAGCACCCCTTGCTTTCACTTCTTTAATATTACTAATAGTTTTTTCTATTAAATTTTCATCTGTAGATATAGCAATTACAGGTGTATTTTTTTCTATAAGTGAAATAGTTCCATGTTTTAATTCTCCAGCTTGATAAGCAACACTATTTATATATGATATTTCTTTAAGTTTTAATGAACCTTCCATACAAATCGAGTAATCAATTCCTCTTCCTATAAAGAATATATTTTTATTCTTATAAATGCTTTTAGCTATACTTTTATAATCAATATTTATTAATTTATCAATTAATTTAGGTATAATATCAATATCACTTATATGTTTGTTATTTGTTAAATACATTGTAAGAATTACAAATACAGTTACTTGAGCTAAATAAGCTTTAGTAGTTGCTACAGCAATTTCACACCCAGCTTTAGTATACATTACATATTTTGATTCTCTAGCAATACTAGAACCTACAACATTTACAATACTTAATGTATCGATACCATCTTCTTTAACTTTTCTAAGACAGGCTAGAGTATCAGCAGTTTCACCTGATTGTGAAACAAGTATAATTAGAGTTTTTTTATCATAAAAATTTTTCTTATATCTATATTCACTAGCTACCTCAACATAAACAGGAATACTAGCATACTTTTCTATTAAATAAGCTCCAACAAGTCCTGCATGATATGCTGAACCACATGCTACAATATGAATATTATTATACTTAGATAAATCTGGTATATTTTTAAATTCACCATCAAAATAAGCATTCATAGTATTTGTGAATACAAGAGGTTCTTCATGTATTTCTTTTAGCATAAAATGATCATATCCATTTTTCATACTTGATTCATATGAACCTTCAAATTCATAAATCTCTTTTTTAACTTCTTTTAATTTATTATTATAGATAGTTATACTATCACTAGTTATTTTAGCAACCTCTAAATCATCTAATAAAATATATTTATTTGTATATTTTAATATAGCAGGAACATCGGATGCTATATAATTTTCAGAGTTTCCTTTAGCTATAATTAATGGACTTGTTTTTCTAAGCGCATACAAAGTATTTAAGTCATCACTACAAATAATTCCTAAAGCGTATGATCCTCTAAATATTTGAGTAGCTTTAGCAAGCGTTTTTAATATATCTTTTTCTTGCTTATATAAGTAATCAAGAAAAGCTGCAGCTACTTCTGTATCAGTAGAACTTTTAAATTTATATCCATTATTTATTAATTCTTGTTTTAATTCAATATAATTTTCAATAATACCATTATGTACAATAGTAAATTTTCCTTGTTTATGAGGATGAGCATTTGTTTTATTTGGACTTCCATGAGTTGCCCATCTAGTATGCCCAATTGCTAAATTAGACTTTTCATTTAAATTTAATTTTGATTTTAAATTAATTATTTTCCCTTGTTCTTTTATAATATTTAATTTATCATTTTTTATATAAGCAATTCCAGCTGAATCATAACCTCTATATTCAAGAGCTTCTAATCCATCCATAACAACTTTAATTGCTTTATTATTTTTACCTATATATCCGGTAATACCACACATTTATAATTCCTTCTTTCCACAACAAAAACAAGTGTGTGATATATTCTTTGTTATAATTTTAATTTTAATTTTTGTAATATATCTTACGAATACACATTCCGTAACAACATCCGCCGAATATTCGATAATTGTTATCCTCGTTAACCCTGTGGGTCTGGCGCTAAATACAAGTATTCCTCAGTTACCTTTAGTATCTTTAATATAATTATACAAAAAATAAAAAAAGATTACAAGAAAAAAAGGAAATTCATTCATTTTTTAATATAATATTTATAGGAAAATCACTAGAAAGGAATATATGGAAAAAGTAAAATACTATATAGAAAAGTATAAGTATACATTAATAATTGTGTTTTTAGTTATTATAATTCTTATAATACTCGCAATAAAATTAAATAAAAATAATGAATCACAAATAGAAAAACAAGAAGTATCTTTAGAAAATAAAGAAGAATTAAAAAAAGAAACAAAAGAAGAAACAAAAATAAGGGTAGATATAAAAGGTTTAATAAATAAGCCTGGAGTATATGAAATGGATTCTAGTTCTAGAGTTATTGATCTAATAAATAAAGCAGGAGGACTTAAAGAGGGCGCTAATACTGAATATATCAATTTAAGTAAAAAGTTAGAAGATGAGATGATTATAATTATATATTCAAATGATGATGTTTCTAAATTTAAAGAAACTGATAAAAATGTAATATATATTAAATATAAATGCGATTGTCCTGATAATATAAATAGTGCTTGTATAAATGAATCAGATAAAGTAAATACAAATGGAGTAGAGGCAGTTAAAAAAGAACAAACTAAAGATAAAAATTTAATTTCAATAAATACTGGAACAGTAGAAGAACTTATGACAATATCAGGTTTAGGAGAATCGAAAGCTAAAGCTATAATAAAATATAGAGAAGAAAATGGAGAATTTAAAACTATAGAAGACATTAAAAATGTATCTGGAATAGGGGATGCACTTTATTCAAAAATTAAAGATTATATTAAAGTCTAATACATTTTTAATTCTTCTTTTTTTAATTGTAATATTAAATATAGCTTATAAAACATGCAATATACAAAGTAAATATAGTAAACATGAAAAAAATATAATAGGTATAGTTACCAATATAAATATAAAAGAAGATAAAATTATTATAAATATTAAAGCTAAAGAAAATATTATAGTATATTATTATAATAAAACTAATTTAGAATTAGGTGATAAAGTAAAAGTAGTTGGAACATTAAAAAATATAGAAAATAATACAAACTTTAATTTATTTAATTATAAAAAATATATGTTAAGTAAAAACACATATTTTATTATGAATGCTTCTAGTATTAAATTAATATCTAAAAATAATAATATATTTTATAGTATTAAAAATAATTTAAGTAAACAAATAAATAAGAAAAAAGGTTTTAGATATTTAAATACTTTTATTATGGGTGATTCAAAAGAAATAGATGAAAATGTTTTAGAATCATATAGAACAAATGGTATAAGTCATCTATTTTCTGTATCTGGTATGCATATAACTCTTTTATCTACTTTAATTTTATATATTTTAAATAAAATAAAAAAAAGTAATATAAATTACATTTTAGTTATTATTTTTTTAATATTTTATATGTTTCTTACTAGTTTTACACCATCTGTGATAAGAGCTACAACTTTATTTATATTTTTAACACTCAATAAATTATTAAGTTTAAATTTAAGTACCTTAAGAATATTTTTAATAATACTATTTTCAGTATTATTATTTAATCCATATAACATATATAATATAGGTTTTAAATTTAGTTATATAATATCACTTTATTTAATTATATTTAGAAAAATAATAAATAGAAATAAAAATTATATAACTAAAACAATTGTAACATCCTTTATAGCTTTTTTATCTAGTATACCAATACTTATAAATAATTTTTTTAGTATAAATTTATTAACTATAATAAATAATTTAATATTTGTACCAATTATTTCATTTATAGTATTCCCATTTTCATTATTAACTCTTATAATACCTAAAATAGATATAATATATGAAATACTAATTAATATGTTAGAAGGATTATCTTTATTTGTAAGCTATTTTAAAATAGAAATGATATTAAAACATACTAATATATTAATTATACTTTTATACTATCTTTTGATAACACTTATATTATTTAAAATAGTAAGAAAACAGTATAAATATATATTTTTATTAGTTTTATTTTTATTTATTCATACAAATATTAATTATATAACAAATACCTTTTTTACGACAATTATGGATGTTGGACAAGGTGATAGCATATTTATCCATCTTCCACATAATAAAAGTAATATATTAATAGATGCAGGTGGAAATATAAATTACGATGGTTCTAAAAATATAATTAGTTATTTAAAAAGTGAAGGAATACAAAAGTTAGATTATTTAATTATAACTCATGGTGATTACGATCATATGGGGGAAGCTATTAATTTAGTAAATAACTTTAAAGTAGAGAAAGTAATCTTTAATTGTGGATCATATAACGACTTAGAAAAAGAACTGATTAAAGTTTTAGATAAAAAGAAAATAAAGTATTATTCATGCATCAAAGAATTAAATATAGATAAGAATAAATTACATTTCTTACAAACAAAAGAATATGATAATGAAAATGATAATAGTAATGTTATTTATACAGAACTTAATGGTTATAAATTTATGTTTATGGGAGATGCTTCGAGTACTACTGAAAAAGAAATATTAAATAAGTATAACTTACCAGATATTGATGTTTTAAAAGTAGGACATCATGGTAGTAAGACAAGTAGTAGTAAAGAATTAATTAATGAAATAAAACCTAATTATTCTATAATTAGTGTTGGGAAGAACAATCGTTATGGTCATCCGAATAAAGAAGTATTAGATAATTTAGAAGATTCAAAAATATATAGAACAGATCAAGATGGAAGTATAATATTTAAAATCAAAAATAATAAATTAAAAATAGAAACTTGTAGTCCATAAAAAGGAGCAAATATGAATTATTATAATGAGATTAAAAACAAATTAATTGACGATGAAGTATATTCAAAAATAAAAGATTATTCAAAAGAAAGACATACTCTTTTAACACATTATGAGGTAGGCAAATTACTATTAGAAGTGGGAAGTAAGTATGGTGATGATATAATTGGTAATTATTCTAATAAGTTAACAGTTGAAGTTGATAAGAAATACAATCCGAGAACTTTAAGAAGAATGAGACAATTGTATCAATTCTTTGAGAAACAAAAATGGTCCCCACTGGGGACCAAATTATCAATTAGTCACATAAGACAATTGTTTAGTTTAACTGATAATAATGAGATAAATTATTATGCTGAACAAATAGAAAAAAGGAATCTTTCAAAAAGACAATTAGAAGAAATAATTAAGAATAGTGAATATGAAAGGTTACCAATTGAAACAAAGAACAAACTTATGAATAGTGAAAAAATTAATGTAAAAGATTTAGTGCCAAATCCTATTTTAATTAGGAATAAAAATAATATAGAAATAATAACTGAAAAGGCACTTCATCATCTAATATTAGAAGATATTGAATCATTTATGAAAGACCTTGGAAATTCATTTAGTTTTATTGGTAGCGAATATAAAATCAAAATAGGTGACAGAAATCACTATATTGATTTATTGCTTTTCAATATAAAATACAATTGTTATGTAGTAGTTGAATTAAAAGTAACAGAGTTTAAGGTAGAATATATTGCGCAAGTTCAAAAATATATGAATTATATAGATAAAAATGTAAAAGAAATAAGTAATAATTCTACTATTGGAATATTAATATGTAAGAGAGAAAATGAATTTGTAATCGAATACTGCTCAGATGATAGAATTGCTGTTAGAGAATATGAATTAGTGTGATATAATATTAATTAGTTTGTAGGTGGTTTTGATGATTATTAAAGGAACAAGTTGTTATGCAAACGCTAAAGCCGGCAATTTAGTATCAATTACTGGTGATGGTGGGAATGCCTGGGGTTTTTATGGTAATGCATATAAGAAAATGTCTCCAAAATTATATTTATGGCAATATTATGATCAAAATCCCGATAATTTATCAGAAGATGAATTAATTGATTGGTATATAAAAGAATTTTATGATTTAAGGCTGAAAGACTTAAATCCATATGAATTAATGGATACTTTAAAACAAAAATTTGGAGAGAAAATAATATTGCTTTGTCATGAGCTGCCTGGATTAGAAATAAATAAAGAACACTTTTGCCATAGAAGATTATTAGCAGATTGGATTGAACTTGAAACGGGTATTGTAATTCCTGAATTATCAATTAATGAATCTGGTGAGATTACCCAAGAAGAAATTTATGATCTCAAACCAAGAATAAAAAAATTAATTAAAAAGGATTAAAGAATTATCATAATGGTAATTCTTTTTCTTTAGTGTTATTCGACTTACTTTTTGACAATCACCACATGGAGATTATGATCACATGGGAAATTCTATTAATTTAGTTAATAATTTTAAAATAGAGAATGTTATATCTAATTGCGGTTACTATAATAATTTAGAAAATAAACTTATTAAAATATTAAATAGGAAAAGTATTAAGTATTATTCTTGCACTAAAACATTGAATATAGATAAACATATATTTAAATTTTTAAATACTAAAGTATATGACAATGAAAATGATAATTCGAGTGTTATGTATTTTGAATATAACAAGTACCAGTTTTTATTTATGGGAGATGCTGGAATAGAAAGAGAACGCGATATAATAGATAAGTATAATTTATCTGATATAGATGTATTAAAGGTTGGACATCATGGATCTAAAACAAGTAGTAGTAAAGAGTTTATAGATGAGATAAATCCAAAATATTCAATTATTAGTGTTGGGAAGAATAATCGTTATGGCCATCCGAATAAAGAAGTATTAAATAATCTAGAACAATCAAAAATATATAGAACAGATCAAGATGGAAGTATTAAGTTTAAAATAAAAAATAATAAATTGAAAATAGAAACTTGTAATCCATAGAAGGGAGATTGATAAAATGAATGAAATAAAAGAATATACTACAAAATTATTTGAAGACATAAAACGTATAGATGAATTTGGTAATGAATATTGGCTTGCAAGAGAGTTAATGTCAGTATTGGGTTATAGTAAATGGGAAAATTTTATCAAAGTAATAGGAAAGGCGATTAATGCTTGTAAAAACAGCATTATTAATTATAAAGAACGTTTTCCTGACATCAGGAAAACGTTAGAAATGCCTAATAATGCAGTGATAAGAATAATACTATTACACTAATTTTTATTCACAAAATATAACAACATTCATATATTATTATGAAAGCAAATTTATATGAATATTATTAAAGAAAGTAAATATAATATAAATATGAGGTAATCCTGCTACACCTCACCTTATTTAGGTAAGGTGTTTATATAGATTGGAGAGTCAAAAGACTCTCTTTATTTTTAAATATTATAATTATTTATACCATATTTTTCATCTTTTGTATCAAAAAACAAGTCACATTTAATAGGATTATATGTAAGATATGCTAATGTAATATAACTTATAATAATTAATATTATAGAAATTATATCACATTTATCATATGCTTTTTTACTTAAAATACAATAACTAATTATTTGAGATATAATTATAGCTATTAACATTACTCCAATATTTAGAAATATTTTAGGACCTATTTTATAATAAAAAGGTAAGTATATTATTAAGAATATTGGTATTATAGTTATTGAACTTACAAATAGTGATAAAAAGAAATTATTATATTTTATATTAAATTTATTAAGTATTATGTAGTCAATTATTCCATATGCTACAACACTCGTAAACATTAGTTTTTGATGTTCCCAAATTGATTCATTTACAGGAAATAACATCGCACTTATAGTATTTGGTAAAATTTCATATATAGAATGAAATAAAAAACACAGTATGAAGATACCTATGACACTTATAATTTTTGCTTTTTTTAAATTCATAAAAAACTCCTTTCTATTTATAATAATAAATGGTGATACTATGAAAATAAGATTGGGATATGCTTGTGTGCCTGTTACGATAACTGAAACATCTTCACATACAGTTACATATACAAATTATAAAAAACTTGGAAGTAGAGCTAATCAAAAATTAGATACAGTTATTAAAAGTAATTTTGAAGCTTTAGAAAATATACTAAAATATAATATAAGAAATGATGTTACTTTTTTTAGAATGACTTCAGAGCTATTACCTTTAGTAAATCATCCAAGTGTTAAATATGATTTTTTTAATCAATATAAAGATAATTATAAGAATATTGGTAATATAATAAAAGAAAATAATTTAAGAGTCGATATGCATCCTTCTGCTTATACTGTTTTAAATAGCGTAAATAAAGAGGTTGTAGACTCTACAATTAATATACTCAAAATATACAAAAAAATGTATCAATATATGGGAATAGAATCTAAGTTGGTACTTCATGTTGGAAGTAAGAGCGATGGAAAGAAAAAAAGTATAAATAGATTTATAGAAAATTTTAATAAATTAGATTCTGATACACAAAAATTAATTGTAGTAGAAAATGATGATAAAAGTTTTAATATAAGAAATGTTTTAAGTTTATGTGAAAAAATAAAAGTTCCTATGGTACTTGATTACCACCATTTTAAAGTTAATAGAAATAATGAAAAAATTGAAGATTATATTGAAAGGATATTTGGAACATGGCAAAGTATACCTAAAGTTCATTTTTCAAGCCCAAAAGATAAAAAAAATAAAAGAAGTCACAACGATTATATTAATGTAGATGATTTTATTAGTTTTATTGAAAAAATAAAGTTTACAAAAAGAGATTTTGATGTTATGATAGAAGCCAAAAAGAAAGATGACGCATTATTTAGGTTAATTCGTGAATTAAAATATAAAACTGACTATAAAATAGAAAAAAATACAATTTTTTTATAAAATTTGTTATAAAAAAAAGGAAATTTTAATTTTTTGTCGTTTATTAATTATAGGTACCTTGGAAGTGATATTATGAGAATAGATAATAATACTATAAATGAAATAAGAGAAAATATAGATATAGTAGATGTTATATCTAATTACTTACCTTTAACTTCTAAAGGTAAAAATTATTTTGGTGTTTGTCCATTTCATGATGATCATTCACCAAGTATGAGTGTTTCAAAGGAAAGACAAATTTATACTTGTTTTTCATGTGGCGCGACTGGTAATGTATTTAAATTCATTCAAGATTATGAAAATATCAGCTTTATAGAGGCAGTAAAGAAATGTGCTGATATGGTCGGTATATCATTAGATATAGGTAAAATAACTACTAAAAATAAACATCAAGATCTATATGATATTTATGAATTAAGTTTTAAATTTTATCAAAATAATATAAATACAGAATTAGGTAAGAAGGCAAAAGAATATTTACATAATAGATCACTTGATGATGTTACTATAAAAGAATTTGGTATAGGACTTTCTTTAAATGAAAAAGATGTATTAACTAAATTATTAAAGTCCAAAAAATATAGTGATGATATTCTAATTAAAAGTGGTTTAGTAAATGAAAATAATTATGTATTAAATGATGTATATCGAAATAGAATTATGTTTCCTTTATATGATTTAAACGGTAAAGTTATTGGTTATAATGGAAGAGTTTATAATGGTGAAAAAGAAAATAAATATATAAATTCTAAAGAAACAGATATATTTAAGAAAAGAGAAATTTTATATAACTATCATAGAACTAAAGAAGAATGTAGAAAGAAAAAATCTATAATAATTATGGAAGGACCTATGGATGTAATAAGAGCTTATACTATAGGTGTTAAAAATTGTGTTGCTGCGCTAGGTACTGCATTTGGTAGTGAACAAGCCATGCTTATTAGAAGATTATCTAGTGATGTAATACTTTGTTTTGATGGTGATGATGCAGGACTTAAAGGTACTAAAAGTGCGATAGAAGAACTAGGTAAGTTAGGTATAATACCCAAAATAGTGAGATTAGAAAATAATAGTGATCCTGATGAATATATTTTAAAAAATGGAAAAGAAGCTTTTTTAAACAAAATAAATAATCCTATGGATTTGATGGAATTTAAAGAAACATTATTAAAAAAAGAATATAACTTAAATAATTCCTTAGAACTATCTAATTATGTAAATAAAATGATAGAAGAAATAAATAATATAGATGACGATATATTAAGAGAAATTAGTATAAATAAATTAAGTGAGGAAACTAAATTAGATATTAATTTATTAAAAAGTAAATTGAAAGAAAAAGAACCTATAAAAATAGAAGTAAAAAGAAATACTAAAATAAAAATGGACAAGTATGTTAAATCAGAAATGTATTTGTTATATTATATGTTAATTGATAAAGAAGTAATAAAAATGTATGAAAAAAAGATAACACATATGCCTACAGAACTTTATAGGCAATTAGCTTTTCAAATAGATTACTTTTATAAAGAAAATGGATATATAAATGTAGCAGATTTTATAACTTTTCTTGGTGAAGATATAGAATCTATAAAAGCAATAGGAGATATAACTAGTTTAGATTTAAGTGACGAAGTAAATTATGATGCGATAGATGACTATTTAAATAATATTAGAGAATATAATGAAAAACAGATAAGTAATATATATAAAAATAAAATAGCTAAAGAGGTTAATTTAGAAAAAAGAATTGAACTTGCTAATAAAAAAATAGAGTATAAAAGAAGGAGAGAAGAAGAGTATGATAGATGAAATAAAAACATTTGAACAAAGAAAACAAGAATTAGTAAAAAAAGGTAAAGAAAAAGGAATTATAACTTATGAGGAGTTAGCAACCTCTCTAAAAGGTCTTGATCTTGACGCTGATAGCTTGGATGAATTATATAATGTATTTAATGAAAATAATATAGCTGTTGTAAGTGAAAGTGAAGAAGAGGAAGAAAGTGCTGATAAATTACTTTTGGATGATAATTCGCTTACTAAAGACTTAACTATAAATGATCCAGTTAGAATGTATTTAAAAGAAATTGGACAAATAAAATTATTAACTCTTGATGAAGAGGGTGCACTTGCAGATAGAATTACTGCAGGTGATGAAGAAGCAAAAAATATACTAGCTGAGGCTAATTTACGTTTAGTTGTTAGTATAGCTAAAAGATATGTTGGTCGTGGTATGTTATTTCTTGATTTAATCCAAGAAGGAAATATTGGACTTATGAAAGCAGTAGATAAATTTGATGTAAGTAAAGGTTATAAATTTTCAACATATGCTACATGGTGGATTAGACAAGCTATAACACGTGCAATAGCAGATCAAGCACGTACAATTCGTGTACCAGTTCATATGGTAGAAACAATAAATAAACTTGCTCGTGTTCAAAGACAATTAACACTTGAGCTTAATCGTGAACCAAGTGAGGAAGAACTTGCTAAAAAAATGAATACTTCTGTAGAAAAAGTAAGAGAAATATATAAAATTAGTCAAGATCCAGTCAGCTTAGAAACTCCAATAGGAGAAGAGGATGATTCACATTTAGGTGATTTCATTAAAGACGAGAGAAATTTAAGTCCTGAAGAGTTTGCTACTAATGAAATGTTAAAAGATGAAATTAGTCAAGTATTAGAAACTTTAACAGAAAGAGAAGAAAAAGTAATTAGATTAAGATTTGGCCTAGAAGATGGTAAACCAAGAACTCTAGAAGAAGTTGGTCAAATGTTTGGAGTAACAAGAGAGAGAATAAGACAAATAGAAGCAAAAGCTCTTCGTAAACTTAGACATCCTTCTCGTTCTCGTAAACTTCGTGATTATATGGGTGACTAATGAACTTATCAAAAAGATTACAGGCTGTAGCTACTTTAGTAGATGTTGGAAGAAAAGTTATAGATGTTGGATGTGATCATGCATATTTGGATATATATTTAACTTTAAATAATGAAAATAAATGTATTGCTACAGATATAAATGAAAATGCATTAAATAGTGCAATAAAAAATATTGAAAAGCATAATTTGACTGATAAAATAGAAGTAAAACTTACAGATGGACTTACTGATATTAAAGTTAACAAAAAAGATAATATAGTAATATGTGGTATGGGCACACATACAATATTAGATATTTTAAAAACTAATAAACTAAGTAATACACTTATTATATCTTCAAACAATGATATTGATATATTAAGAAGAGAGGTAGTTAGTTTAGGTTATTTTATAGATAGCGAAATATTTATAATTGATAAAGGTAAACCTTATATAATAATAAAATTTAAAAAAGGATATAAGAAATATAATGAAAATGATTATATTTTTGGTCCTATATTAAAATATAATATTCAATATAAAAAATATATTATCAATAAATATAAAAAAATAATTAAACAAATATCCATAAAAAAAATAAATATAAAATTTAAATATATATTATTGATATTAAGATTGAAATTATTAGATATAAAAATAGATTTCTAAAATAATAGATTGATTAATCAATCTTTTTTTAGTATAATTGTAATAGTTAAAGTAAGAAAGTGGGAATCAAATGAAAAAAGGATTTACATTAATAGAACTTTTAGCAGTTATAGTAATACTAGCCATTATCGCACTAATTGCGACTCCAATAGTATTAGATATAATAGATGATAGTAAAAATTCTAGTAGAAAAAGAAGTCAAGAATTGTATGTAGAAAGCTTAAATCAAGCAGTTGCTAGAAAACAATTAAATGGTGAAATATTAAGTGATGGAGTATATTCAATAAAAGAGTTGGAAGCTACAATAAAAGGTGAAATTCCAGAAGATGGTTATGTATATATAAAAGATGGGACTGTAGCGCAATATCATTTAAGATATAAAAGTGGTGTGGTACAGTATAATTTAAATAAAATAGAATTAGAAAAAGATATTTTGAGTAATACAGATCCATTTAGTATAAGTGCAGTAACACTTTCATTTGATGAAACATTAGAAATTAATTTTTATGTAAAAAAGACAGAAATGGACAAATATAGTGATGTATATATACTTATAGAGAATAAAGAAAAGTTTGATTCTACTAGTCCAAAGCAAGAATTTCTAAAAGAATATAGTGAAAAGGGAGAGTATTATGTGTTTACATATACTGCAATTTGTTTTGAAGAATTTACAAACGAACAAACAGTAACTCTTATAGGTAAAAGTAATAATGTAGAAAAGAAAACACAAATAGAATATAATGTATCTGATTATATAAATAATATTATAATTAAAGCTGATACAAGTGATAGAAGTAAAAAAATATTAGTTGCTTTAGTTGATTTTGCTTCATCTACTCAAACTCTTTTTAAATATAGGAGTGATAATTTAGTTAAAATTAAAAATCCGGAAAATTTAGCTTATAAAAGTTCATATGGAATATTAAACGAAGAAGCAATAAATCTTTTAAATAATTTAGACCAGTTATCAGCAGATATTCAAAATTTAGATAATGCTCCAGAAGCTTTTTCTGGTTCAATTCAAAATTATGATTTCGTAGTATCTAATTCTTTTTCTATAATTGATGCTATAGGTTATAATGTAGCGGAAACAAAGAAAATTTCTGGTGTATTATATTTTTCAAAAGATTCCTACGATAGAATGATGGCAAATGGTGTAGATTATAACTTAATGACTGTAGACTCAAAGTATGTAAAAAAGATAATAAATATTAATACATTCGAAGACAAATATAGTTTAGCTGATGAAGGGGATCTCTATATTTTATTTAATTATAGATTTAATTTAAGTAATGCAAAAGAACAAATATATCGTAGAACATATTATAAAGATGGAAATAGTTATAGGTATAGTGACGTAAAAATAGTTAGTTTAGCTCATATACTTAAAACTAAACTTGATACTGTAACAGATGAAACTAAAAAAGCTACTTTTACTAATATGGCAAATTTAATCGCACTTTTATAAAAGATTGTTTAATCAATCTTTTTTTTAATATTTAAATGTGTTAAAATATATATAGATTGGAGGGTTATTTATGGTAAATGTACTTCCTGCAGATACTTTTATAGTAGTTAATAAGACTATGTTAAATGATTCTGATAGAAATTTACTTATGTTATTGTATCAACCAATAATAGGATCACAGGCTATAAGTTTGTATTATACTTTATGGTCTTATTTAGATAAATCAGAATTATTATCGAATGAATGGACACATCATCATATATTAAGGGATATGATGATTAGCAGTTCTGAATTTATAGATGCTAAAATAAAATTAGAAGCAATAGGTCTTATTAAAACATATTTAAAAAAAGGTAATATAAATAATTTTGTATATGAAATATATTCACCTATAAGTGCATTTGAATTTATAAATAATCCAATACTTAACATGGCTTTATTTAATGCAGTAGGTAAGTTGGAGTATGAAAGAATAGTAGGATTCTTTAAAATCCCTAAAATAAACTTAAGAGAATATGAAGATACAACTAGTAAATTTAGTGATGTTTTCGCATTCTCATCAGTACCTTTAAATGATAATTTAATATATGATATAAAAAAATCTAATTATAGAAAATTAGAAATATTATCTAAAATAGATATTAATACTATATTGGAATTTATAAGTGATGAAATGTTAAATAAAAAATCGCTTACAAAAGATATGAAAGACTTTTTATATAAAATATCATATATATATAATTATGATAATGATGATATGGTAGAACTTATTAGAAATTCTATATCAGATAGACATACAATAGATAAAAAATTATTACAAGAAAATGCTAGCAAATATTATAGGTATGATAATATGGGTAAATTACCTAGTATAATATATAAAAATCAACCAGAATATTTAAGAAAAGAAAAATTAGATACATCTAATAGATCTCGTATGATTCATTTATTTGAAACAACTAGTCCATATGATTTTATAAAAAGTAAATATAAAACAGGTAATCCAACTAGTAGTGATTTATCTATAGTATCTTATTTATTAATAGATTTAGATTTAAAACCTGGAGTAGTTAATGTTCTTGTTGATTATGTACTTAGAATAAATAATAATAAATTAATTAAATCTTTTGTAGAGGTAATAGCTTCACAATGGAAGAAAAGTGGTATAGAAACAGTAGAGGATGCTATGAACATAGCTGAAGAAGAATATAAAAAGAAAAAAACAATAAGTACTAAGATAACAAAAAGAGTTGTTAATACAACTCCAGAATGGATGAATAAAGAAATAAAAGAAAATAGAGCTACAGAAGAAGAAATTAAGAAACTAGAAAGTCGTATGAAGAGGAGTTAATTATGCACAATATTCTTGATAATATAGATGATATAAATTTAAATAAGTTAGATTTAGACACTGAATATAAAAAGGCTTTATCTAATCCAAATTTTAAGTTAATAACTAAAAATTTAAAAATAAAAGATGAAGAATTAAAAAAATATACTTCAATATTAGAAGAATGTTCTAAAGAATTTGAACATTGTAAAAATTGCAAAAATTTATTAGATTGTTTAAATAAAGTAGAAGGTTTTTGTTACATACCGGTAAATGTTAATGGAAACTTATGTTTTACTTATAAAGCATGTAAATATAAAGAAGCTATAATAAATAAGAATAAACATTTAAATAATATAAAGTTCTTTAATACACCAGAGTATGTAAAAGAAGCAACACTTGATAATATATATAAAACAGATAAAAATAGATTTAAAACTATTAATTGGTTAATGGATTTTTTAGATAAATTTGAAAATAATGAAAAATGTAAAGGACTTTATTTACATGGAAATTTTGGATGTGGTAAAACATATTTAATAGCAGCTATCTTTAATGAATTAGCTAAAAAGAATTATAAAAGTTGTATAATTTTTTGGCCGGAATTTTTAAGACAAGCATTTTATGATGATTTTAAACAAAAATTTGAATATGTAAAAAAAGTACCTTTGCTTTTAATAGATGATATAGGTGCAGAAGGATTGACAGCTTGGAATAGAGATGAAATATTATGTCCTTTATTGCAATATAGAATGGATAATAATTTAACTACATTTTTTACATCTAATTTAAATTTAAAAGAACTAGAATCACATCTTTCTAATTCTAAAAATGGAGTAGATGAAGTTAAAGCAAAAAGGATTATATCTAGAGTAGAACAATTAACAGATGATTTAGAAATGATTAGTGAGAATTTAAGAAAGTGATTGATTAATCAATCCTTTTTTAGTATAATAAATATAGTTAAAATAAGAAGGTAGGGATAAGAATGAATAAAAATAACACCTGGGGGGGGGTATCTA
>OLHG01000617.1_pt1 | contig 24909 bp, 27 predicted proteins | sample 1605971 | NCBI WGS metagenome assembly OLHG01 (sample SAMN03283289) | human gut metagenome | biome: human-associated habitat; material: feces | host: Homo sapiens | place: Peru | collected 2012 | reverse complement strand
TGCTCTCAAACAATTTTTTATTTAATTTATTTTTATTATTATCATATACATTTAAGTATTCCATATTCACCTCCATATAACCGATTTAAAAAATCTTTCTTGAAACTCTGTAAGAGCCATTATCTGATCATCAGTATAATTTACTCCATCTGGTACTACTACTAACTTATCATCATTATCATTAGTTCTATGTATAATAGCTATTACTATTCCATGATACTCTTTTACAGGATCAAATACTCCAAGTAAATAAGCATCTAATTCTTCTCCATCATCACTAATAGTATTAGGAACATAACCATAATTTAAAAGATAAATAAAGTTATGTTTAGGATGTCTTGTCCCAAGTGGTCTATCTATTTTAATAGTTATTTTCTTACCAAGATAATCTTTAACATTCATATTTCCTCCTAATTATTTTAATACTTATTTTTTTATCATTAACATAATAACAAATATCATTGTCATTAATACTTTTTAAATATATACTTCTTCCTATTGGACTATTTAAAGATACTTCTTTAATTTTAGTATCATTATTTATCATATATTTACCAGTTAATTTAATAGTATATTCTTCTATATCATCTATATCATATATAACTTTTATTTTAAGAATATCCCCTATATCTACTATATCATCAGAAGTACTTTTTTTATCTACTATTTTTAAATATTTTTCATCCTCTAACATTTTATTTATTCTTGAAGCAATCTTTCTACTTTCTCTCATGGTATCTTCAAAAGCAAAATTATCATGCCATCCATCTCCTACTGCATCAGCATAGGATTCACTTCCTATGCTGGCAATGGATAAACTTATATCTTTCAATCTATTTAATTCTTCATAATACTGATTAAATCCATCAGTATCTACTAATACATCTTTCATAAACACCTCCTATGAACCTGTACTACTATAATGTTTTAAACCTATTTTAAAAGATAGAAAACATGGTATTAAATATACTACTATTAATAATGGTGATAATAAATATAATGTATTATTAGATTTTCCTAATAGATAAAGTAAAGGATAATAATTAACTGAAGCATATGGAATAATAAAAGTAAATATAAATATAAACCCTTTTCTAAATATTCCTATTGGATACTGAGCCATTTGTTTACCACCATCAGTTAATAAGTTTCTTACTTCTAATCCATGAATAGTAATAAAACAGTATGAAGCCATTAATAAGAATATTCCAAAGAATAATATTATTGAAGATAGAAACATTGCTATTATTAATAATATATTTATAATATTCCATTCTATATTTAAATGACTTATAGCAATAAAGAATATTATTAACGATTGAATAATTCTAGCTAGTTTTACAAAATCCATCTCACTACATATTACTTGATATAATACTCCTCTAGGTCTTACTAGTAGTCTATCTAAAGAGCCATCAATAATAAATTTATCAAACTTATCTACGCCTCTAAAGAATGTTTCATTAAAAGCAAAGCCAAAATGAATAATAGAAAAACATAATAGTACTTCATATAAAGTAAAACCTTTAATATTATCAAATCTTTGAAATAAAGCTACTGTCATAAAATAATAAGTAAAAAATACTCCTATCTGACTAATAAAAGTCAAGATAAATGATAGACGATATTCTAACTGTGATTTTAATTTAAGTTTCATTGATTCTATATATAACTTAACCACCTTGTATCACAGCCTTTCTAAGTGATACTCTTGATATTAAGTATCCTAATGATATTGTAATAATTATCCAAATAATAGAACCAATAATAAGAATATATCCTTCTTCTAATGGTATGCTATTAGAATATATTCTAAAAGGAAAGTCACCAATAAATCTAAAAGGAAGAAATTCCGCTATATGTTTTAACCATGCTGGAAAGAATGGTATTGGAATCGTTCCACCCATAAATATTTCTGCTATTACACTATAAGTTATCATTGTTCCTTTTTCATCTAAAGTAAACATGGTTAAAATATGCATAAGTAAATTTAAAGCTGTAACTAAGAATAAACCTAGTATTAGTGCTACTATAAACATTATGAAATTATTTATAGAATAAGGGCCTGATAAATGAAATGGATATGGTAATAATATAGCAAGAATTATTAATGGAACAAATCTAAGTAAGACTGCCACTAACCTTTTAGCTAACATCTTAATATACCATTTAAAATAGAAGTCTTGAGGTCTTATTAATTCATAGGCTAAATTACCATTCTTAATCATACTAAGTAATTCACTTTCTCTATCAAAAGGATATACCAAAGCAAAGAATGCTTGATGAAGCCATAGATAATTAACAAGTTCTTGCCAGTTCATTGGTACATTACCACCACTTTCGTAGAAGGCTAAATATACCATAATAAATATTAAAGCAAAAAATACTTGTGTGCATATACCCGCTATTGCTTCCATTCGATATTGAAGATTATTTATAAATCTTAATCTAAAATAACTTAAATATGATTTCATAATTCATAGTCCTCATATAATTTAAGTATTACATCATCAATACTTTCATTATCTATTTCAATATCTTCAATATTATATTTAGTAGTAAGTTTACTTAAGAAATTAGATATACTTATTATGTTAGAATCTATTATAAAATTATAATAATCTTCTTTTTTACACTTCTTTATAATTCCTTTTACTTTGATATTATCCATTTTATCTTTAGTAAATATCTTAATATTTTTATAACTACCATATTTAACTTTTAATGTTTTAATATTTCCATCATATAGTATCTCTCCATTACCAATTAAGATAATTCTCTTAGCCAATGCTTCAATATCATTCATATCATGAGTAGTAAGAATTACTGTTACTTTGTTTTCTTTATTTATCTTTTTAATAAAGTCTCTTACTATCTTCTTAGATATAGCATCTAATCCTATTGTAGGTTCATCTAAGAATAATATTTCTGGCTTATGTAGAAGAGATGATGCTATTTCACACCTCATTCTCTCTCCTAGAGAAAGCGTTCTAACCGGTTTTTTTATTATTTCTTCAATACCTAAAAGTTCTACTAGATATTTCTTTGTCTTTTGATATTCATTATTATCTATTTTATAGATATCTCTTAACAAGTCAAAAGTGTCTTCCGCCGGGATATCAAAAGCAAGTTGACTTCTTTGACCAAAGACTACTCCTATCTTAGACACATATTTTTTTCGATCTTTAATAGGATCTAAATTGTTTATTTTAATGCTTCCACTAGTAGGAAGAAGTATTCCTGAAAGCATCTTAATCGTGGTACTCTTTCCAGCACCATTTGGACCAATATAACCTACTATCTCTCCTTTCTTTATTTCAAAAGATACATTTTTTACTGCATTTACATATTTGTATTCTCTTTTGAAAAATGATTTTAAAGCAGCCTTTAGTCCACTATTTCTTTTGGCTACTTTAAAAGTTTTTGTTATGTTATCAACTTTGATGAATGACATTTTAATATCACATCCTTTCCGACAACGCAAAAAAGCCACATATTTTAAATATGTAGTTTCATCATGCAATTAAATATATGGTTTTTTCTTCGCAAATGTCATAATAAATATATTATATTAAAATTCTTTTGTCAATAGTTTTATATTAATTTTTACTTAATAGTTTTTCTAATGACTTAAACTCAGTAGATTCTTCTAATTTTTCTTCATAATATTTACCATCTTGGTAGAAGCCTCTCAAAACATATGCTTCTTTAATATTATGAGCCTTTACTTCACTAGTAATTATTCTATATTCATTATCTACTATCTCAATACAAGAACAATTACTTAACATTATACCTACTTTATCTTTATTTTTTAATTCTTCTTTAGTAGATTCATATCTTCCATTTTCATCAGCATGAGGAGTAATGTAAGCATCAATAAAATTTAGACAATCTACACTACTAAAAGTTACATCATTATCACTAGTTACCGAGTCTGAATTACAAGAATTAAACCAGCACACTGCTCCAGCAGATACTCCACATAATACTTTACCATCAGTATATGCATCAAGTAATACTTTATCAAATCCTGTTTTCTTCCATAAATTAATCATCTCTAAAGTATCACCGCCACCTTCATAAATAATATCAGCCCATGCTATTTTTTCATTTACTACTTCCATATCATCTAGTTCAGTACTTTTTAAATTTCTGCAACTACAACTAAACATATCTCCATATATTTTTTTCATCGTCTCAAAGTAACCATCTTCGATAGCATTATTAAATGGTTGTGCATGAACCATAAATAAATAATTAGGTTTTTCTTTACCCGTTAATCTTATTATTTCCTTATCCATAGGTTCAGTTTCATATTCACGATATTTATCATTACCTAAATATCTTCCATTTTCTCCTCCACCTATAGCCACTATTTTTTTAGTCATAATATCCTCCTTTATTACTACTTTATATTATATTTACAATCATCAATCTTTAACTTTTCTTTTTCTTCTAATGTAACTATTTCTAAATTGATATTCATATCATCTTCTCCAACAAGTATTTATTTGTCATATCTAATGCTTCTCTTCTTGGACTAAGCTTTAATTTTTCTTCAGTAGATATTTCTGCAAGTGTTTTACCATTTGAAAGTTCGAATATTTCATCAAAACCAAAACCATTTGTACCTCTTGTTTCGTTACTCACAATTCCTGATAAGACATACTCAAATGTTTCTTCAATATTTTTACTTTTTAAGGCAATTACTGTTGTATAGCTACATGTTCTTTTGTCTTTAGGCGTTTTACCAACTTTTTTTAGTAATTCTAAATTTTTAGTATGATCATCAGCATCTAACCATCTTGCAGTATGTACACCAGGAAAACCATCTAATATATCTATTGATATTCCTGAATCATCAGCAATACATATATATTCTTCACCTACTTGTTCATATAAATCTCTTACTTTCTCTAATGCATTATCTTTATATGTATCTTTATTTTCATTAACGATTATTTTCTTATTTAGTTTTTCTTCCATATCTTTTATGGATAATACTTCATAGTCCTTAAATATTTCTTTTATTTCTCTTATTTTACCTTTATTGCTACTTGCAACTACTATTGTTTCTTTTTTCATTTTATTTCCTCCAATTAATTATTAATTACCTATACTATAACCTATTTTTTTATTACTTGCAAGTAAAATATTAAAAAAAATAAGTACTATAAAAGTACTCATTTATTATTCTTCAGTCTTTTTTGAAGATTTAGCTTTTTTAGGAGCTTTCTTTTCTTCAGCTACTTTAGTTTCAGTTTTCTTTGTAGTCTTTTTAACTTCTGGTTTTACTTCTTTAACTTCTTCTTTAGAAGTACTTACTCCTTTATAAAAACCACATTTTGGACATGCTCTGTGAGGTCTAATCTTAGCACCACAGTTAGTACATTCTACTAATCCATTAGCGGTAACTTTATAATGAGTTCTTCTCATATCTCTTCTTGTCTTACTTACTTTTCTAAATGGAACTGCCATCTATCTCACTCCTTCCTTAATAAATCTTCGAGTTCACTGAGAGGATTGTTTTTATTATTTAAATCATCCTCACTAATTAATCTCCATCCATTACCTTCAAGTTTTATGTTTTTATTCTTATCGTTTACTACCTTTGAAGGAACCTCGATAAGAATATTTTGCCATAAAATGTCAGTAATATCAAGTGTTTTTTGTAAATTTATGCTTGTTTCCTCGATATTTTCTTCAATTTCACTAGTAAAATTATATTCATAGTCTTCTAAAGTTATATCATCTGCTAGTATCATAGTACCACTTAGTACTCCTTCTAGTGAATATGTATCATCTACTAACTTCTTGATATTACCTTTAAAATGAATATTATTTAATCTTCTAATACCACTATTTTCTAAATATTCATTTGGAATTATAATATCACTATCTATATTTATAGTTTTATTGTTTACCACAAGATTAAATAAATCAATAGTCATAAATTTCACCTGCCTAATAATTATATAATATTTTTAAAGAAATATCAACCTTTTTTTGATATTTCTTTGTTTTACACTACTCCTCTTCAGTATTAGTCTCTTTTTTTACTAATACCTCTCTTGGTTTAGAACCATTTTGTGGTCCTATTATACCTCTTTCTTCAAGTAAGTCTACTATTCTAGCAGCCCTATTATAGCCAATACGATACTTTCTTTGAATTAGAGAGGCTGATATTTTACCAAACTCCATAGCGAAGTCTACAATATCATTATATAGTGGATCATCATATTCCTCTTTTGATTCATAGCCATCATCATATTTACCAGCATCAGTTCCTTCGCCACCTTTTTCTTCCGTTATAGAGTGATCATAGTTAGCCTTCTGCTGTGATATTGTAAAGTCTACTATTTTTTGTAATTCTTCATCACTTACATAAGCACCTTGTATTCTTATTGGAACGTTTTCTCCCATTGGTTTAAATAACATATCACCTCTACCTAATAGTTTTTCTGCTCCAGTTTGGTCTAGGATTGTTCTTGAATCTATTGATGATGATACGGCAAACGATATACGAGATGGTATATTGGCTTTTACAACACCGGTTATTACATCAGTAGATGGTCTTTGTGTAGCCACAATTAAGTGAATACCTGCTGCTCTAGCCATTTGAGTGATTCTCATTATTGAGTCTTCAACATCTTTAGCAGCTACAAGCATTAAGTCTGCTAACTCATCTATTATAAATACAATATATGGCATCTTTACATAGTCTGTATTTGTTTCACACATTTTGTTATAAGAACTTATATTCTTACATTTAGTATCCTCAAATACTTGGTACCTTCTTTCCATCTCTACTACAATATTTTTTAAAGCAATAGAGGCTTTCTTAGGATCTGTTACTACCGGAGTAAGTAAGTGTGGTACACCATTATACATTGATAATTCTACTTTTTTAGGGTCTACCATTACTAATTTTACTTCATCAGGTTTAGTTCTCATTAGTATTGAAGCTATTATACAGTTAATACATACTGATTTACCACTACCAGTTGCACCTGCTATTAAAAGATGTGGTGTAGCATTTATTTCAGCCCATTTTACTGTACCCATGATATCTTTACCTAGTCCTACAGCAAGTAATGATTTATCACTTGGTTCTGGTAATTTACTTAGTACTTCTCTAAATGATACAGCACTATTTACTTTATTTGGTAATTCTATACCAATAGTACTTTTACCAGGTATTGGAGCCTGTATTCTTACATCTTTAGCGGCTAAATTTAAAGCTATCTCTTTTTGTATTGATAATAGTTTATTAACTTTAGTACCTGCTTTTAACTCCAATTCATACTGAGTAACTGATGGTCCTATATGACATTCTTTTATCTTACCAGGTATTTCAAAATCAGCAAGTACTTTTTCTAAAGTAGTTATATTTTGTTTTACTGCTTCAATATTTTCTTTATCATTATTACCTTTAGATAATTTTAATAATGTTAATGGTGGCAACTTGTAATTTACATTAATTACTGGTTTTTCTTCTTCAGTATCTTTTTTTACCATTACATTTGCACTAGCAGTCTTTATTGGTATATCTGGTTCTACTGGTAAATCTTTTTCTTCTTTATCTGGAGTTTTGTCTACAGTAGGAAGAATTATTCTACTATCAGTAGTATCAGCATTTTCTTTCTCTTTATGTTCCTTCTTTTTAATCTTTGGTACTTTTATTTTCTTAATTAAATCAATAAGGCTAGTATTAAATAATAATATTGTACCAATTACAATTAAAGTAATAATAACTATCTTAGTACCATCTTTAAATAAACTAAAGAAAGCATAAGTAAAGATTGCTCCTATCATACCTCCACCACTATTGGAAATAGCATAGCTTATAGTATCTACTATATTTGTATTTCCTGTGTTATCAAAGGCTTTTAATAGATTATTAAATGTTTCTGTTATTATTTTTATTCCTTCTTGTGAATGTACTTCTATATATTTTAAGTGAAGTAATACTAAGAAAGATATTACTAGTATATAAAAGCCTATACATCTTAGACTAAGTAAGTTAGGTGTTTTCCTTTTTACTATTAGATATCCTCCTAATATTAATAATCCAAATAATAGGAATGGATATATATTACCTACTAGAAATACTGCGAATGATTTTATAAAATTACCCGCAGGTCCATAGGCTCCTATTCCTATAATTGCAGCTAGTATTAGTATTATACCTACCACTTCATTTGTATATTCAAATTTTTTCTTTTCACTATCTTTTTTAGTTTTTTTCTTTGCCACTTTATCAACCTTCTATCCATATTAATTATAACATTGCTAATATTAAAAGTAAAGTTTTTAATTGCTTTTTTATACTAATTAATAGGCTTTTAATAAGACTTGGGTTTGTTTATACTATGGTCAAATAAGTAAGAATAAATAGTTAGTTTATGCTTTAAATAAATTGTCGTAAGGAAGACCTGAGGCTTTCTTACGCCTTTAGAGACTACAGGCTCTAAAGAAAAAAAGAAAACTATTTATTATAGTCTTCTATTGTTTTAGTTACCATTTCTTTTAAGTATTTAGTAGAATAAGTACAACCACTGATAGTATCTAAATTATCAAGATTATTTTGATTATTCTTTATCTTATCCAAATAATTATTATCTTTTATCATACCAGTATATGTTTCATTACTCTTTAATAACTCTATATTAGAAATATTACCATTAGTAAATACTATCTTTAATTTTAAACTATTTTTACCAGCATAACCTCTTCCCATTACCTTATAAGTTGTTATATTACCACTTTTTGTTTTAGACAATATACTAAAACTATCATCCGGTTCTTTATTTAATACCTTAGTACTTATTATTACTCCTAGTACTAGGGCTATTATAGTACTTAGAAACATTAATAATATTTTAATTATTTTTTTGTTATATAATTTTATACTTAAATAATTTATCAGTATTGTTATTAAGTTAACTATTAATATTGATATTAATACTCCCTCTGGTAATGGAGTTAAATATCTAATAAACATGGTTATAATTCCTAAGAATACGCCACTTATTAACTGTCCTGTATTAGTAATTGGTGTTGTTACTGGATCGGTAGCCATAAAGACTGCTCCAAAAAGTAAACCTCCAGATAATATGTTAAATAGAATAAACCATAGTCCAATATCTTTAGTTATACATATTACTGAACTTATTAATACTACCGTTAATACATAGGATACTGGTATGCGCCATTTAATCATTTTTTTATAGGTTAAATAGATAAAACTTACTATACATAGTAGTGATGATGTTTCTCCTATAGCACCCGGTATGTTGCCAAAGAAGAAGTTTAATAGACTACCAAATGGTGCCACTAATTTATCATAAGTAAGAACATAACTACCTGCAGTCATATTTGATAATGGTGTTGCACTACTTATGGTATCTACTTCATAAGGATTTAGATATCCTCCTACTAGAGATGAAAATATTACCGTTATGAAGAGACTTCCCGCTAAGGCAGGATTTAGTTTGTTTTTACCAAAGCCTCCTGTTAATACTTTTGATAGAGAGGCTATTATACTACCTAGTATTACTAAATATAATGGTGTATTTATTGATATTACTAGGCTTAAAAATACTCCTGGTATAATAGCATAGTTTTCAGTAAATAATTCATAAATACTTTTTTTATTCTTTCTAATTAGATAGTATAGGTATTCAGTTAATAAACCAGTAATAGAAGCTACTACAACAAATATTAATGGTTTAAATACTAGGTATAGACTACCATAGCCTTTTATTACCGGATATATACCATTTTTATATGTAGAGAATAATATAAAGAAAGATAATATTATTAAGATAGTATACATCATATCAGAAGTTTTATTTTTACTTTTTAGATAACTTCCATTTCTTACCTTAAACTCTCTCATTTATTATTCACCTTCTCTTTAGCGGCTTTTACAAATTCTCTTACTTCTATTTTTGAAGGACATATATAAGAACATAGTCCACATTCTATGCATTCATCCGCTTTTAGACATTCTAGTTCTTTGAAATTACCGATATTTTTCATAATAAGAGCTGGGTATATTCCGGCAGGACATACCTCAAGACATTTACCACATGATATACATGGTAATGATCTAGTAAAATTATCCTCTATTACAAGAATAGCATTTATATCTTTAGTAATTATTAAGTCATCAGTAGGAATACTCTTTCCCATCATTGGACCACCCGCAATAAAAAGTGGATTCTTTAGCTTTTTATAACCATCTAGTGAAGCTATTACTTCACTAGCTAGAGTACCTATTTTTACTTTAACATTAGTCTTTTTCTTTATACCTGAACCAGTAATGGTAATTATTCTTTCTGTTAATGGTCTACTATATTTTAGCATTTCATAGATTGCATAAATAGTACTAACATTACTAACTAGTATACCTTTTTCAATTGGATATTTATCATACTCTATCCCAAGAGTATCTCTTACTACTATCCTTTCCCAGCCATTTGGATATGCATCTTTTACTAGTTTTAAACTTATATTAGGATAAGTACCAATATGTTTAGTAAAAGCATTTATTACTTTGGTACTATCTTCTTTTACAACAATATAACTCTTCTTTAGATTCATTATAGTCATTATTTTATCTACAGCTTCAAGTATTTCTTCAGCACTATTTTTCATTAATGCTTTATCGCAAGAAACAAAAGGTTCACATTCAACACCATTTACTAAAAGATACTTAGTGTTATCATTATCATACTTTAAGAAAGTAGGAAAATCACTTCCTCCTAGTCCAGTGATACCATTTTCTCTAAGAGCATTTATAAATTCTTCTCTAGTATATTCCTTTTTAGTTACTACCTTACTTTTTTCATACTTCTCCTTGAAGTCATTTTCTATTACAACACATTTAATCTTTTTACCATTATTAATAGTCTTAGTATCTCCTATTAAGGCATAACCTGATACTGAACTATGTATAGGAAAATTTATCTTTTCATCTATAGCAATTACTTGTCCTTTATGAACATAATCTCCACCTTTTACTAGATGCTTATACTCTACTTCATTTTTATTCTCAAGAGGTATATAAACCAATTCAGGTTTTAAATAATTATCTATTTTATATAAAATATTACTATCAATATGTACTCTCATTTCTATTCTCCTCTAGTATATAATAACATAATTTTTTTAAAAAAGATAGTATTTCTACTATCTTGTTAATGGTTTATTATCTTTATAAGAAGTATCATCATTAAATAATTCTTCTTCGGCAGCATCGTATAATTCTTTTACTTCTTCAGCAGACTTAGCCCAACCCATTCTTATGTAATATTTAGCTCCCCTGCTATATTCAATGCTTCCTTTTTTATATTTTATTTCTAATTTATTTTTAATGTTATCAGTCATATACTTTGTACTTTTTAAATATTCATATAATAATATAAGCATATCTCTAATTGATATAATTTGTGATAAGCTTTCGGTTTCATCAAGTTTAATATTATAATACTCTATATTTTGTCCGTACATAATATGATTCATAAATGTTTTATATGTTTTTTCTTTTTCTTTTATAAATTCAGATAATGCTTTTTCTAAATCACTTGCATTTTCTGATTCTTCAACCATTGTATCTAGATTTTTTGCTAATTTACTTATTAATTTAAGTAATTCTGATACAGCAAATTTATTTTGTTCTTTCAAATAAAACCCTGCTGTTTCTCTTGGTAAATTAAATACTTTGTTATTGGATAAATCTATATCTTCTAGCATATCTCTTAATTGTTCAAAAATAACAAGTATTTGATAATCAAATTCGTTTTTCATTGTTTTTTCTTTTGATACATTTTTATTTATTTTTTCATGTGCTTGATTTAATTCATTATGAGTAAAATTACTATTTAAATCATAATTTAATAATGCACTTTCTATTTTTCCCATTTTATTACCTCCAAAAAGCTAAATATGAAATAAATATTAAATATATTATTGTTAATATTGTTCCATTTATTATATCTTTTGTTTTTGATTTATCTGGTACTCCGACCATCATAGCTACTAGTACGCCACCTACTAGACCTCCTATATGAGCAGCCAAATCAATACCTTCTGCAAAGAAACCTATTATTAGATTTATAACAATTATTGGAATAATTGATCTTTTTATAGCCTCTCCTAGATATGTACGATAGTGCATACCAAAATATAGAAGTGCTCCTAATAAACCAAATATTGCTCCTGATGCCCCAGCAGATATAGTATTATGAGTAAATGCTAGTGACATTATACTACCAAATATACCACTTAGTATAAATATTACTATATATTTTATTTTACCAAATAAATTTTCTACTTCTCTACCTATAATATATAAAGAATACATATTACATAATAAATGCATTATTCCAATATGTAAGAATATACAAGTAAATAATCTATAGTATTCACCATTTTTTACTAACACATCTAAATTAGCACCATATTTCAATAGTGTTTGACTATTAGTACTACCTCCTGATAATTCCATTAGTATAAATAGTATTATACATATAGCCATAATTATATAAGTAACTATAGGTTGTTTATATGAAAATATCTTTTCAGCAATTTTATTCCTTTTCTCATTCTTTTTATTAATATTATCAGTTACTTTAATAAAGTATTCCAAGCCATCTTCTTTTCTATTTGTCTTTTCAACAATATCTGGAAAAGCACTTACTAATTTTGGATTATTTATATCTTTTTCTTTAGTTATTAATACATCATCATTATTAAGTATTTTTTCATCTTCAATATCCGTATAAATACTAAGTACTTTTACTTTAAATGATAATGTCTTTCTTTTCACTTGTTTTACTATTTTAGATAATTTAAACTTATCAAAATCCAATTGCTCTTTATTATGAATATGATGTGATACTATTCTAACTATTTTATAATTATTATCTAGATTTTCAAGCCAAATTTCATCATTAATACCATGTATAATCATTGGTTTATAGTTTTCTTCAGTAATAAAATAATTTATTAAATTCATTACTAGTAGATCATCACTCTTAATTATTATTTCATCCATAGTAAACCTCCATGTATATATTATACTAGATTTTAAAAAATAAATAAAGTCTTTTCACATGATTAATGTTTTTAAATATAATATAGAGAAAGGAGACTATTTTATGTATAACAGAAGAATGTTAAGACCAATGCCAATGAATGGAGATAGATTTGGTGGGGGATTTTTTGGACCATTTCTATTAGGGGGAATAACCGGAGGACTTTTAGCTCCTGCCTTTTATCCTAGACCATATCCAGTACCATATAATCCTTATCCACCATACACACCATATCCGAATTATCCCGGATATTATTAAAACACCATATGGTGTTTTTATTGATTATTTATTTTTATTCTGCTATAATTAAGTTATGAAAAAGTTTAATATGATTGATGAAAATTTTATTTGTGAAAATTGTGGTAAAGAAGTTATTAAACTTGGATATACTGCTAGAGATCACTGTCCATTCTGTTTATATTCTAAACATCTAGATATTAATCCTGGTGATAGAGAAAATACCTGCAAAGGACTAATGAGACCAATTGGTATAGAGAAATTTAAAAGCAGCTATAAAATTATTTATAGCTGTGATAAATGCCATGAATTACATAAAAATATTATGGCAAATGATGATAACTTTGATTTAATTATTTCATTATCCAAAAACATTTAAAATAATTTTGGTAATAAATCTAATATAAATACAAATACAAATAAGATTACTATGATAAGAAGTGCTATTTTAAATTCTTTAGTAAGATTTAAATTAAACTTCTTTTTTTTAGGCTTATTATCAGTAGTAACATAAGTTTTCTTTACATTTGTATTATTAATACTTTGATTATTAACATTCTGATTATTAGTTTCCACAATAACATTATTGTTAACATTAGGCATATTACTAGCATTATTTAAATTCATAGTATTATAATTATTAGTAACAGATATATTATCATGAGTATTTACACCAGTATTATTATTCTGAACTGTATTTACTGATTTAATATTCATATTCATTGCGTCATTAATATGTACAGTAGGATTACTAATAGCGGTATTTAAATTACCAGTAGCCTTGTATGGCGTAACATTATCTATTTTTTTTTCATCATCATAATTCATTTAAATACCTCCTCAAGATAGAAAAGATTTAGATCAACTAAATCTTATATCTTATAAATTCCAGTTTCCATTATTTTGATTATTTTGTACTGTACCATTCATTACAAAGTTTGCCCCACCTTGTACTGAATTATTATTATATCCACCCATATTATTTACTTGTGGTTGCTGTGGTACTTGATTCATATTTGGCATAGGATTTGGTACGGCATTAGGAATATTATTTACCATGTTATTTGGCATATTATTCATTTGAGTCATTGGCTCCACTACTGGAGTGGCAGTAACATTAACATTTGGTATAGCACTAGGTGCTGTCATTTGTGGCATAGCATTAGGTACTGGTGTTGGCGTTACTCCCCCCATTTGAACTCCTACTGGATTTGATACTTCCGGAATAGGACTTTGCATTGGTTCAGATGTAGGTACTGTCATTTGTGGTACTACATTTAACATAGAATTAGGTATGTTACTTGACATACTTGATACCTCTCTTGGTTCTGTAACAGGAGCTACATTATTATTTATTCCATTATTTAATATTGGTGTTGGCTCAACAGGTTTTGGTATCGATACTTCTCTTGGCTCAAACTTAGGTGTCTGCTCTGAAGCTGGAATAAAGAAAGAATCATTGCTACTCAAGTTAGAATTTACTTCAGGAATACTTTCCATCGCACTTGGAGCAGTTTCAACCCCATTACTCATATTGTTCATCATATTAACATTATGATCCATACCACCATTCATATTTTGAACCATATTATTTGGCATACTATTTATTTGATTATTCATCATCATGTTATTATTCATCATATTATCAGTATTAGGATTCATCATATTATTATTCATATCATTATATCCCATATTCATATTTTGATTCATTATATTATAATTCATATCCATACCTTGATTCATCATATTTAAATCATTAGCAGGCACACTATTATCACTTGCAGCTTCTCTTTCCTTTTTTTCTCTTAATTTCTTTTTCTTTTTAGTATCTGCGAGAAAACCAACTACTGTAATTAAAAGAATAACTAATACAATCAAAACCCACACATAATATTCTAATAAAAAATCTACTACTGTTTGCATATTTTTCCTCCCTATTTACTCTAATATAAGAATATCATAAATAACTTAAAAAATCAACAATTAATCACTATCTATAATATTTTTATCTATAAAACTTATACTCTTCGTAGATAAATCCAAAGATTCTTTATACTTTCCTCTTCTAAATAACTCTTCTGCTTTAGTAAGAGCAATATCTATTTCTTCATAACTACTACGATATCTATTCCCATAAACTATCATCTTTTCAGCCATATCAACAATCTTAATCATATCGTTTGTCTTATTATATATTTTAAATACTAAGTCTCTTGCAGTATCTACTCTTATATTTAGTATTTTTATAACGATTGGTTTCTTATCTAATTCTTTTACTATTTCTCTTATAGCATCTTGTGCTTCAGTAAGTTCTATGTAATAACTACTTGGAATTACTGGTATTTTATAATCTTTTAGACGATATTTTGACTTCTTTAATAAGTCTTCAATTGTATTTAACTGTTCTCTTGCTCTTGTCTCATCATCTTTCATGCTAGTAATTGATCTTAACTGATAATCTAAATCATCCTGTAATCTAGATAATTTTAGTGACAATCCATCTAATTCATCAACTAGTTTAGAGTAGGCAAATGTTTTCATTTTACCTTGATCAACTAGTATCTTATAATCTTTATTTATTTTTTCTAAACTTTTATTTAATAAACTAAATTTATTAATATCTTCATTTGATAAATTATAATTATATTTTATATCATCTATTTGAAGATATATATCTCTTACTACTTTATTAATATTGTCTATTCTATACCCGAGTTCTTTAATATTTTGTTTAAATAAGTCTTTACATTCTTTTTCTTTATCAAAATCATTATATAAACTATTAAAGTAATCTACAAAAGTTTTTAATTCTATTATTGAGTCATTCATCTCCAAATTCTTTAAATTTTCAATAATTTTATTTATTTTATCTTTTATTTCTTTAATATTATATTCAACATTTAAGTAATCTAGTGGATAACCATCTCTTCGCATTCTATTATAATATATTATAGTATCCTCTATTTTATTTGGCATAACAACAGTAGCCATTAGAACAATTGTAGGAACGTCTGCAAGTAATTTATCCATTCTTTTAATCTTATCATCTAAAAGAACTATTTTCTTTTCTACAGAAACATAATCATTATTATCCATAGCTCTTTCAAATTCCGCAAATAGTTTATCTATTCTACTAAACTCTTCTTCCATTGAAGCTGTAATTACGCCAAATTCTTTTTTAGTTCTTTCAAATTTATTCTGCTGCTCACGATATACTATTTTCAATTTAGTAATAAGAGTTCTATTTCTCTCTTCAGATTTAGTTATTAACTGAACTTCTTCAAGCAACTTATCTGTCTTTTTCTTTAGTACACGTAGTTCCATTTCAATATTAGCCATTTTTCTTATAGCTTGTTTGTATTCTTTTCTATCTATTAAAAAGTCAGCATCAGATATTGAATCAGTAATACTAGGTATTGCTTCATCCCTTATTAATTTAAAAGTATTATCCCAGTCTTCCATCTTTTCCTTTAGATTATCAGTTTTTACTAATTCTTTAACCTTTGTTATCTCACTAAGTACTGGAACTCCAAGTAGGCTATTCTTTTCAATATCTAATTCTTCTATTTCTTTTTTATATTTTTTATTCTGATTACTTTTAATTATAACAATAGTAATAATTATAAGGATAACTGCCAATATAAAAGCTGATATAGTAATTAAAAAGACACTATCCATATGTTACCACCTTTCCTACCTATAATATATTTTACCACACTTTTAATTTTTTTAACATTATTTTTTAGAATAATTTTATTTTTTTTATTTTATGTAAAAAGATAGCCTAAGCTATCAATTTAATTTTATTTATAATACATATCTAGTAATGATAAAATATAAGGCTGCTCCTAGTACAAGAAGTCCAAATATTAAGAAGAATATCTTTATTCCATTATGAGATTTTTCTTCAAATAATTTTTCATCATCATCATCATCTTCATCAAAATCTTTTTTACTAAAATTAAATGAACCACTATAAAAGGTTTCTCCTTCTTTTATTTTCTTTATCATAGTAACTTCTTCTTTAACAATAGGATCTGTTACTACAGTGTTATCATCACCTTTTAAGTCTACAAGTATATCAAGTGGAAGTGAATTAGTATTACTTTCTTTTTTATCTTTATCCTCTTTTGGTACTTCTTCTGAAAGTTCCATAGCATCATCTGCTTCAGGAACATATGGTATATTAGCATCCTCAAGATTAGTTAAAAAGTTAGTATTTATTTTAGGCTCTTCTTTATTAGCTTCAGCATTTTTATTTATTTCATTTTTAGCATTTTCAAGTAGAACATTAATATCATATATTCTACTACTCTCTTTTGGTACTGCATTTGTTACTTCCCTTTTTGGAAGGGTAACTGTTCTTCCTAATTCTTTAGCTTTTCGATATTCGTCTCTACTGGAAACTATTTCTCTTAAACCATTTATATCTATTTCATTGGAATTATCAGGTATTGGTAAATTATCTAGTTCAGATATTTCAGAAGAAATATCTTTATATAGTTTTTCGTTTTTTTTAATTCTATTAAATTCACTTAAATCTTCTTTATAATATTTTTCCATTCTACTTTCCATATTGCTCTACCTCTACTATTAATATAATAACATATTTTTTTGATAAATAAAAGATTTTATGTTGATTTTTTATTTGATTTTGATATAATTAAATAGAAAGAAGGTATGATTATGGAATTAAAAATTAATAAAGACAAATGTATTGGATGTGGACAATGTGTTAGTCTATGTGAAGATGTATTTGATTTTGATGATGATAATTTAGCTAAGGTTATTGAAACCCCAGTAGCGGAAGAACACGAAGAAGAATCAAATACTGCTTTAGAATCTTGTCCAACAGGAGCTATTGAAGAAGAGTAATCTTCTTTTTTTATTTACTGGTATATACCCCCTCTTCTATATGATAGATATGACTGATATATTTATTTTAGGGCAATACTTTGGCTTAAATAACTCTATTAAAACTTAGAATAAGGCTTAATAGAGTACGTAAAGAAAAGAACCCTAAAATAAGAGTTCTTAACTTATTATAAACTTAACACCATTTTTAGTATTTTGAATGTTAATGTCATAATTTAAGAATGTAAGTGTTTTCTTTACAATAGATAATCCCAAACCAAACACACCATTAACCCCCTTTTCAAAAGGAGAAAAGATATTATTTAATACATCTTTATCAATATTTGGTCCATCATTAAATAGAATTATCTTATTATTTTTTATGGTTATCTTTATTTTTTTATTAGCATATCTAATAAAGTTATTTAATATATTATCTATAATCGCTTCCCACATCTCACTACTACCTTTAAAGATAGTATTTTTTTCATCAATATCTAAAGTGAATTTAACATCATTTCTTACTAAAGAGAATTTATCAACTGAATCAAAGACTACTTTACTGACATCACACCTTTCTTTTATAATATCTTTTTTGTCTTTGAAATAGTTTAATTTATTAAGGTACAATAAGGAGTGAACTTTACCTTCTAATTTAGATAATTGCTCTTTAGATACTTTTACGGCTTCTTTATCTGTTATTACACCATCTTCGAATGCTTCGATATAGGATTTCATTACTGTGATAGGAGTCTTAAAATCATGGGAAATGTTCTGGTACATTTGATTTTTATATTCTTCTTCTTCTTTCAAATATACACGCATTTTCTCCAAAGCTACCTCAAGGGTAGATATTTCATCTTCATAATCATATTTTATCTTATGATTATAGTTATCGTTATTCAAGTTATCTATTTTTTCTTTTAATTTTTTTATTCTATTAACTAAGCTATTAGACCATATTAGGATTACCATTGATACTATTATAAAGGTTATACCTACTACAAGAAGGATTATCTTAAATATTGATATACGCATATCATTTATATAACTACTACCAGTAAGTGCTATTTTCTTAGTATTATTTGAAGTAATAGTACTATAATAATATACTTTCTTGTTATAGAGAAATTTTCCTTCTTCCTTATTTATTTTACTTAAAATTTCTTTAGGAGAATCTAATCCTATTACTTTATTTAAGTTATTTGATATATATATATTTTCATTATTAACATATATATAAGCTACCTCACTATTTATTTTACTATTCTCAGGACTATCCAATATATTTAAAGATTCACCAAGATAGTTATATAAATTATCTTCATATATTGGTAATAGGTTTCTAGGTAATATTATTCCTAGTGATATTATCATTATTACCACTATTACTATACAAATAAATAGTAATTGTTCTGTAAGATTAGGTTTTCTCATAGTAATCTATACCCATAGCCATAGATTGTATTTATATCTAATTCTGGCATTTTCTTTCTTAGTCTTCTTACTAGATCATCTACTACTCTATCAGTACCAAAATAGTTTTCTCCCCAAATGTTGTTTAGAATATCATCCCTTGAGAAGGACTTATTTATATTGGTAACGAACATATAGAGTAAATCAAACTCTAAAGTAGTTAAATTTATACTTTCACCTTTGTGAAGTACCATTCTTTTTTCAAAGTCTACAGTATAATCTTTATAGGTAAGTTTTTGTTTTTCTTTGGAGTAAACTCTTCTTATGATATTATTTACTCTAAGTACTAGTTCTTTAGGAGAATATGGTTTAGCAATATAATCATCACTTCCTAATTCTAAACCGATTATTTTATCTAGATCTTTATCTCTCGCGGATGTAAATATTACTGGTACATCAGGATTCTCCTCACGGATTTTCTTTATAATGTCATATCCACTGATGGTATCTCCAAGCATTATATCTAATATCCATAAATCTACATCTTTATTTATATTGTTTATAGTACTCTCTCCATCATAATAGGATACTACATTATAGCCTTCTTTTTCTAGATATGTTCTTATTAGATTATTCAAATCTTTTTCATCCTCTACTAGTGCTATTGTTTTCATATGTATCACTTCCTAAATATAGTATAACACAAAATTAATATTTTTTTTATCTAATCATCTATCACCTCTTTTCTTGATTTAATTATATTAATTTTATTTGGTTAAATTATCAAATAAATGTGGTAAATTATGGGAAGTAATAATATAATGTATTGGTGAATGATATATGGAATATAAAAGAATTACTTTAGATTATAAGAGTTTAGAGCCCTATATTGATGATAGAACACTAGATCTTCATTATAATGCTCATTATAGAAATTATACAGATAAGTTAAATAAATATTTAAATGATATTAATTATGATTATAAAGACTCTCCTGAATACCTAGCTAAGCACATTGATATACTGCCTATGGAGAATAGAGATGAGATTTTATTTAATCTAGGAGGATATTTAAATCATAGCCTATATTTTTATAATTTGACTAATAAGAAGAAAGATATACCTATAGAACTTCTTAATCTAATTAATAAATATTTTGGTTCTTTCTCTTTATTTAAAGAGGAATTTATTGATATGGCTATGGAAGTTAAAGGTAGTGGATATACTTTTTTAGTAATGGATAAGAATAATAAACTTAGAATTATTAATACTTCTAATCAGGATACTCCTTATTATTATGGTTTTACTCCTATTATGACTATTGATGTATGGGAACATGCTTATTATTTAAAGTATACTTATTTAAGAAAGAAATACTTAGAGAATATTTTTGATATTATTGATTTTGATAAGGTATATAAATTATATTTGGATAATATTGTATAATCACTCTATAGCCTGAGGTCTATAGAGTGTTGTTGTTAGCCTGTAGTCTAACATCAATATATCTACATATCTATTATATATAAGAGAGAGGTATATATTTATAGTATTAGTTTAGTAATTGTAATTAGTGCGCCAATGGCGCACCTTTTTAGTGTAATATTTATGTCTAGTTAATTAGTCAGTCAGTATCTGTCCTTTTTGTTTCGTAAACAATAGATAAAGCAATTGTTGCGCCAGTGGCGCAATTTTTCTTATAACAAATAAATTTGGCTCATACATTTTAAACTGTTAATAGACTATTTATTTTTGATATTCTTTATTTTGGATTTTTTCTTTTAACTCTCTTTTATTTAAACATTGCTCTGAAGATATTTTAATATAATACTCTATTTCATTAATATCTTTAAATGATAAAAGTTCGCAATAATGACTCCATGTCAAATGTCGCGACAGTGTCGAGAAATTCTTAAACATCAAATAGAACTTTCTCATTTTTAACAATGTTTTATAATTATATTTTTTTCCAACCTCAGTGATTAATTTATTGGAATATTCCTTTATTAGACTTTCTCCATATTTAGCTCTATCTTCGCCACCTTGTGCCTCGACTAATAACTTACCAACATTATAATAAGTACTTAGTTCATTTCTATTCTTTGAATAATCTTTTACCCTTTTGTATACTTCGCTGTTTATTAGTTCGTTTTTTATTTCTTTATAATAATTCATTTCTGTGCCTCCAAGATACACACTAGCAGGTTCTAATATATATTGCAAATGACTAAAACTTGTTTTTGAGTGTTAAAAAGATAAGAAAAAAGACCTTTAAATTTTTAAAAGTCCTTACTTTGTTTTTTTGCTACCTTCAAAAGATATTTTTGAGTAAAATTACTATTTTACATATATTTTACACTTTATTATCCCTTTTTATAAAACTTATTATAAATATTAATACTATTGTTAGATAAAGAATTATTTTTATATCATTAATAAAATATCCTATTAAACACATTATACTTCTTATCATACAGAATATTATTTCTACGATTAATAGATATCCTTTAATATTAGTATCTTCTTTTATACTATATATATTTTCTGAGGATACTATTTCAAATATCTTTACACCTAGTCCTTCAAATAAAGCTATAATTAGCACTAGGTATTTATTACTTATATTTAGTTTTAATATTAATGTGATACAGAATAATACATTTAAATATTTAAAGTATTTTTTATCATCTACTTTTCTAACAAAAAAATAAATAAAGATACAAGAACTAATACCCATAATTATATTAAATATTCCTACATAACTAATAGTATTATTTATAAATAAATATAGATATAATGGCTGAAGGCTTAAGTTTATTACTTTAGCTTGTTCACATATAAAGAATAATAATTTATTTTTTTCTATTTTATCTATTTTTATTTTATTGTTATTTGTTTTATCTTCATATTTAAATATTGGTATAACCGCTAATACTGATATTATTATTACGATGATAGCTAGTATTAACTTTGATAGTTTAGCTTCTACATAAGTACCTATTACTGAAGACAGAACTATGGCTATATTAGTATATATTAAAATACTACCTATTTCTTTTCTTTCATGATTATTTATAGATTTAATAGCATAATAGTGTCTTATGGTATGATAAGTATAGGCTCCAAGTCCATAGATAATACTAAATATTATTAGATTAGTGAATGTTTTATCCATTATAGACATATAGTAGAAACTACCACTAAAGATAATACTAGATACTATTAATATATATTTAGGTTTAATTATTTTAGTTAAATAGATTACTATAGTACTAGTTATGGCTCCAGTTAAATATACTAATGAATAAAATAGTAGTATTTCTTTTAGAGAGTAGCCCATTTTATATAGTAGTACTGAAGAAAATACTTCTACTATATTTCTAGCTAAAGTAGATAATAATATAAATATATTATATCTTTTTATATTAGACATAGATATCACCATTATTTATTATGTATTTTTTTTATTTTATGATACAATATATCTTGAGGTGACTAATAATGTTTAAATATACATTAGATAATAAGAGATATCATACTTTGAATTATTATCTAAAAAATAGATTTAATTCTAAAGTATTTAAAGTTAGTTTGAATGCTGGTTTTACTTGTCCTAATATTGATGGTACCAAAGGTTATGGTGGCTGTATATATTGTTCTAAGAGTGGCTCTGGAGAACATGGTGGTAATCCTAATAAGGATTTGACTACTCAGTTTTATGAAGTTAAGGATGTTATAGAAAAGAAATGGCCTAATAGTAGGTATATTGCTTATTTTCAAGCTAGAACTAATACTTATGCTCCTCTTGAAGTATTAAAATTTAAGTATGAAGAAGTACTAAAAATAGATAATGTTATTGGATTATTTATCGCCACTAGATGTGATGCTATTACTGAAGATACTTTAGATTATTTAGAAGAGCTTAATAAAAGAACTTATCTTACTATTGAACTTGGATTACAAACTATACATGAAAAGACCTCTAAACTAATTAATAGAGGTCATACACTTGAAGAATTTGATAGTATGGTAAAGAAATTAAGAAATAAAAATATTGATGTTGTTGTTCATATTATTAATGGTTTACCTTATGAAACTGAAGATATGATGTTAGATACTGTTAAACATTTAAATACTTTAGATATACAAGGTATTAAAATACATATGTTAAATATTGTTAAAGATACCCCTTTAGAAACTTTATATAATAAAGAACATTTTCATATATTATCTAAAGAAGAATATATAGATATAGTTATTAAACAGTTAGAATTATTAGATTCTAAGATAGTAATTCATAGAATTACTTCTGATCCTGATGTATCTACTTTAATAGAACCTACCTGGTTAATAAAAAAATTTTGTTTACTAAATGATATAGATAAAGAAATGGTAAAAAGAGATACTTATCAAGGAAAATATTATCAAAAGAAAGAGTGAAAAAATTCACTCTTTTTAAATTACTAAACACTTATTCTAAAAGGATCACTTGAAGAACCATCTCCAGATACTATTTCCATTTTATTATTAAGATAAAGAACTGGGTATTTATTAGAAATACCATAAGAAGAGTTACTACGAACATATCCTTTTGGATTAATAGATACATTACGTTCTGAAAAGGAACTAGGTGTAGTTAAAAAGTCTTGCCCAATACCATTAAATAACCAATCATTATTTTTACAATTTTCATTATCATAATTATACAAAGATTGCTTACATTTACTAAAATCAGCAGCATAGCCATAATCAGATGGATACATTAAACCTATTTTCCCTTTCCATGTTGTTTCCCTACCAGTATATACCAATGTTCCTCTTTCATATCCATATATCTGATCAGAGTATAATGTAGTACCTTTCCAACCGCCAAGATTCCATATTATTTCTGAAATCATATTTCTAGTAGTATCATTTTTAATTCCTGTGCTTGAAAAATCACAATCAACCGTAGCATTGTTTTGTCCACTAAAACATTTTCCTGATCCACTATTATAATACAAGCTCTGTCCTAAACCATTATCATTGATATCAGTTGTATAATAATCCTTCGGATTTAAGAGTTTCATCAGTCTTGCAGTAGTCCAATCATTTTTACCAAGAGAAGTCTCTGCTCCTGTTGTAAGATCTTTATTATCCCAAGAAAATTCTCCTATAGACTCATTCCTTATTATTTTAATTTTACCATCAAATAAACCAATTATTCTCCATAGTTCACAATTATTATCTGGATACGTTTCACAATTAAAATAAATATAATTTTTTGGACTTGCTCCATAATATCTTATATTACCAC
>OLHG01000616.1_pt1 | contig 24937 bp, 28 predicted proteins | sample 1605971 | NCBI WGS metagenome assembly OLHG01 (sample SAMN03283289) | human gut metagenome | biome: human-associated habitat; material: feces | host: Homo sapiens | place: Peru | collected 2012 | reverse complement strand
TGCCGAATACCTAAACAAAATGGGCAGGCAGCCTGAGCAGGTGCAGGACTTCTATCCGACGCCGGGAACGATATCCACCTGTATGTATTATACCGGGCTGGATCCACGGACGATGGAACCTGTTTATGTTCCAAAGGATCCCCATGAGAAAGCCATGCAGCGGGCGCTCATGCAGTATTTTCTTCCCAGAAATGCCGCCATTGTGCGAAAAGCGCTCAAACGCGCGGGCAGAGAGGATCTCATCGGCACGGAGCGGCATTGCCTCGTGCCGCCGGAGCGCAGGACGCAGCGCCCGGAAGCGCAGACGCCCGGAAAGCAGAGACACCCGAATGCGGCGGTGACTTAGGAAAACATTAAAGCAAGGAACGGTGTAGCTTAACGGCTATGCCGTTCTTTGCTCTTTTTTACTTGTGTTGCGGGCATTTTCGATTGCCCGTGTGAAGTCAAATGCACCGATGAAGTTATAGACGATGGTGATTTCCCGCGTTCTGGATTTCTTGTCAACATGGGAAACTTCGATCCTGTCAATGAAAGCACGGAGAACAGCCGCGTCAAGCTCCTGCAAATCCGTGTACTTCTTCACGGCAGCGATAAACGCCTTGACATTGGTTTTCTGCTGCTCCTGCTGCTTCAGGTCTTTGCGCAGGACTTCTGCCATTGATTTCAGGTTGCTTTGTTCCAACTCGTAGTCATGGGACATTTTGATAAACCGTTCGTCTGACAGCTTGCCAATCACGTTGTCCTCATACAGTCGGGAGATAATGCGGTCAAGCTCGGCAATCCGCGTGTCTGCCTTTGCCAGCGTTTCACGCTTCCGAACAAACTCTGCATCTCTGTCCCGCATATCGCTCTCGGCTGCGTCCTGAATGAACTCCGCTTCATGTTCTGAAACATAGGAGATTGCTTCCCGCAGATTTCGCAGAACAATTTCATGCAGCACAACATTCTTGATAGAATGGGTCGTGCAGAGATCCTTGCCCTTGCGGTAGGTAGAGCAGATGAAGTATTTCTGGTTCTCTGCAAAGTTGGTAGCGCGGCATTGATACATTTTGCCGCCGCACTCTGCGCAATACAGAAGCCCGGAGAACATACCCATTTCACCCATCTTGGTAGGACGGCGACGCGCCTTGCGAATGTTCTGAACAATCAGGAACACGCTTTCCTCGATGATTGGCGGCTGGGTGTTCTCAAAGATCACCCAGTCCGCAGGGTCATTCCAGATTTTCTTCTTGCTCTTGTAGGACTGTTTTGTAGTCTTGAAGTTTACGGTATGCCCCAGATAGTCTACGCGCTCCAAAATGCGGGAAACCGTTTCATTTGTCCATTTGTACGGTTCTGCTGTCGACTTGTTGCTGGTCGGCAGACCTTTCGCATGGCAATAGGCGGTTGGGTTCAAGATTTGCTGCTGTTTGAGCCATTTAGCAATCTGCGTAGGTCCCTTGCCAGACGCGCACAGGGAGAATATCTTCTGTACGACGGCTGCGGCTTCTTCATCGACGATCCATTTCTTTTTGTCCTCCGGGCTTTTCATATACCCATAGGGCGGAATGGTCGTCAAATGCTCGCCGGACTTGCCTTTGCTCTGCCATGTAGCGCGAATCTTCTTAGAGGTATCGCGGGCATACATTTCGTTGAACACATTGCGGATCGCAGTAAACTCACTTTCGCCGCGTGTGCTGTCCACGCCGTCATTGACGGCAATGAAATGAACGCCAAACTCCGGGAAAACAACATCGGTATACATTCCCACTTGGAGATAATCGCGCCCGAAGCGGCTCATGTCCTTTACGATGACGCGCTTGATCCGTCCTGCCTTGATGTCGGCAAGCATACGCTGGAAGCCCGGACGGTTGAAGTTTGTGCCGGAATAACCGTCGTCCTCGTCATAATGGCGGTAGGCGGTAATCCCGTGATCCTTGCAGTAGCGTTCCAGAATCTTCTTCTGGTTCGCTATGGAGTTACTTTCACCATCCAGCTTATCTTCCTGCGAAAGGCGCTCATACAAAGCGGTCAGACCTTCTTCCTCTGCTTCCGTAGAAAGCCCCTTGGCGTAGAACTGCAAAACATTATCGCGGATCACGCTGCGAAGCTCATTGCTTAAACTGTCCTGCGGCTTCAAGCTCTGAAAGGTAAATCCCGTCATCTGCACTCACCGCCTTTCTCGGAAGAACTGCGGTAGGCATTGACAATGCCGCGATACAGTTCTCGACAAAGGGGCAGATCGCCGTCCGTAATGGAGCAAATCGCAATACCGCGCTGCTCCATATCATCAAGGAACTGCACCGCTGCAAGATGGTTGCGGTAAAGTCGGTCAAGCGATACGACAACGATTTTCTGCACGCGGTTCTCATGGATTGCTGCAAGCAGATTTTGAAATGCCGGACGCTCTGCGGTCAGGCCGTTGTACCCATTGTCCACGAAGAACATATAGGCGTCCGTTCCGTTTTTCTGCGCATGGCTCAAAAGTCGGTGCATTTGATTGTCAAGGTTCAGGTCTGTTTGTTTGTTCGCCGCACGGTAGTAATATGCGGTGATTTTGTCGGGCTGCTTTTTCATGTTGCCTCCTATTCCGGCAGCCGGACAAACAGGTTATTTATATTATACCAGGGATCTCGCTCGCCGTCATTAGGCGGGTTCAAAATTATTTGTAACTTTTTTAGCCCGCAAGTCATTCTGAATCAGGCGGCGCACCTTTGTCACGGCGTCCTCTTTCGCGCCGTCTTTGACGACGGCCTTGACGATATACGTTATATCCCCGATCTTGTACTCGCGTACAATCGGGGACGTTGTTTTCTTCATGGTTGTTTCCATAGAAACAAATCCCCCTTTCATGGGAAACGAAATAACTACAAAAGGGAATGACAAAACGGACGGCTGCTGGCGCAGCTCCAAGGGAGTTTCACCCCCGCACGGTTCTCGTGCAGCCCTACCCATCGCCTGCGACGCTTTGAACGCTCGGACTGTGGCTGTAAGGTCGTATCATTATGTGTTTTGCGCGTCATCGCCTGCAAGCTGCCACACTTGCGTTACGGTTCGGTATTTGTCGCTCGGCATATCCTCTCGGATATACGTCATGGCGTACCAGCCGCCCAGCTCTGCGCAAAAGGAACGTACCCGTTTTGCCTATGATGCGCCGCCGTTCTCTTGCGGGCATATTTGTCAAGGAGCATCGGACAGAAACGAGGAAAGGGGGAACACGTTTCTGTCAGGCGTCAGTTATCTCACGCGAAATGTGAGCAGTTTGGTAATGAGCTTCGTTTCCAACCTGCGCCGCAGTTCTTCATCCACGCAGAGATGGGGATTGCCGTACTCGTCGTAAAGCTCACGCATCGACAGACGGGCTATGTACCCTGCATAGTGTTTCAGAACGGCGTTGATCGCTTCCACATCACCGCCAGTAGCCGCTTCAATGACGGTCAGCGGCAACAGACGGTTATTCTTCGATTGACCTGTCATCTGTTTTCTCCTCCCATCAGGTTTTTCAGCAGCTTTAGGGTGCTTGTCCTGCGATAGGCAACGGAACGGCGCACCATGTTCAGCACATTTGCAATTTCAGCGTCGGACATATCGAGGAAGTAGGACAGCAGGATAATATCTCTGCGGTCAACAGGCAAAGCGGAGATTGCTTCTGCCAGCGTTTCATCGTCGATACAAACCGAATGGCCGATGACTTCAAATGTGCGGCTATCCGTGAAATAGGTATCACGGACAGCGAACTGTTCCAGCACTTCGACGGGCAGCTCAGAAAAATAGACCTCTCGGTTTCTTTTCCGTGCCAGCGCGTCCTGATAGTCCCGCGCTTCGTTCCGCAGTACCTTTTTGCAAAAAGCATCAAAGGAGTGCTGGATATGTTCTTCGTGCGAATGAGGCTTCATGTATTCACCTCCCTTCGCGTCCGCAAAGGCGGGTGATACGGTTTTCTTCCCCTTTCGCCACTACTACGGTCTGCACCATGCGTTTTGGCAAACGCGCAGAAAAAATTTTGAAAAAAATCTTTAGGAAGAATCCATGCGCTGCACCTCCTGTTTCATCGTTGCTCTGTGAGGGATAGAAGCAGGAGGGGATCGACAGCCGACACAGAACCCAAGAAAACGACAAAAAGCGCCTGTCTGCAAAACGCAGGCAGGCGCAGAAGAATTATAAAATCTATTTACATGATTTCTGTGTTCATGCTCATGCCCGGAATACTCCATTGCAGAGCATGAGCTTTTTTTGACTGGCGCAAATCACAGAAGAAATAAAATAGTAAAGTAGACACGGTAAATTAACCTCCAATCGGCTACCGTGTCCCTGCAAGTCGTCATAGGTTTGTGTAAACGCAAAGAAACGGCGGCTCTGAAAATCAAAGCCGCCGCATACGGGCATGGATATATGTCTGCTGTACGACGGCTTTTTTTCTTTTGCCGTCGTCCGGCAGATAGATGGTTTGTTTAGTTATGGCTTGCATTACCTATGGGCTGATTTCCAGACATTCCGGCCTGTGTATGCTCGTCAAATTCCTCTTGACTGTATTTCTCGATGGCAGTTAATGTTCCGTGATGTTCGCTGTTCAAGTGGCCGTAATCACGAACGGTATAAATGTCTATTGTGCCAACACCACTTCCAAGCGTTCTCATTTCGCCTCGGAATTTTCCGCTGGTGAGGCTTTCACCATTAGAAGTGAGAACATCCCGGAAATAGCGGACTTCCTCACCATTGAAATACCACTGATCTTTTTCGGCATCATAGGTTACTCCAAATGCCTCATACTCTGCAACGAGCTTTGCAGTTTCGCTATCTTCAAGCGACGTTCCTGCCATAGCAACGGATGTGCTGTTTTTCAACGCCTCAATATCCCGTGCGTCAAATTCCTGTTGGGTAAACTCTTTTAAGCCAATCAGCTTACCCGCCGGATCAACGGAGCCGTCAGCCGCTTTTGAAAAGCTCTCTAAATCCCGTACAGCATACACATCTACTGTGCCGTTCTCATTTAGAAAATCAATACCGGCGGTTTCATTGTTACCGATGGGATAATAGTCCTCAAACCAGCGAACCAAATTCCCATTATAGGTAAGTTCATCTTTGACCGCATCATAGGTCATCCCATATTGTTCATAAGGTGCAAACATTTTTTCTTTGTCTGCGGTGGAGAGTGCTGAGCTGTCCTCGCTGTTTCCCAGCGCCTCAGAGCCGCCAAGAGGTTGACTGATTTCTTCCTTGATAACGGGATTACCTTGTTCCTGGCTATTCTGTGGTGTCGTGCTGCATCCGGCCAAACAGCCTAACAAGAGCATGGACGCAGCGCATAATGCCATTCTTCTCATAGTGTTTACCAATCCTTTCTTTGAATGTACCCTAAGTATAGCAAAGCATTTTGGGATACCTTTGGGATTAGTTTGTGATTTATGTGTAGTTAAAAAAAGCGGCAGGTTGTTCACCTGCCGTTGATTGTCCGCTAAATCGTGAAGAAGAATTTAACACCGTTTTCTGTGTTGCAAGCCTCACAATAGCTGTTATGTTGTTGTAAAATTCTTTGAACCATATAAAGCCCTAAACCGCTGCCGCCTGTTCTTCTACTGCGGGATTGCTCCATACGATAAAAAGCGTCAAACAATTTGGGAATATCATCTTCGGGTATATGTGTACCTGTGTTCTCTGCGGAGAACAAAAAGCGTCCGTTGGTATTTTGTAAAATAATATCAACGCTTGCTCCATGCGGCGAATACTTTACAGCATTTGAAATCAAATTGGAGAACACCTTTTCAATCAGTAATTTGTTCCCATTGATAAAAGCGGGAGACTGTATAGCAAGATGTATTTGCAGCTCTTTTGTTGCCACTAAATCATCAATCTCCCTCAAATAGCCATGTATCATGGGAGCGCAATCAAAATGCTCCATTTTGAAATCGACATTGGTTTCCAGCCTTGAAATCGTTAATATTTCCTGCACCATCGTTTCAAGCGTAGCTGCAACTTTCAAGGATCGGGCAAGATACTTTTCGTGGTCTTTATATGCCCCTATACCCAATAGCATCCCCTCTAATTGCCCCTTGATAATGGTGATAGGGGTTTTCAGTTCATGGGAAGCGGAAGAAAAGAAATCCTGTTGTGCCCGTTCCAGCGCCTTTTGATGTTCAATATCCTTTTGGAGCTGGAGATTTGCACTTTGCAACTCCTCCAAGGTAGCAGATAGTTTCCGGGACAGCGTATTCAAGCTATTCTCCAGTACACCCAGCTCGTCAGAACGGCGTTCCTCAAGTTGCCATTCCAGCCGCATATCAGACATTTCTTTAGAAATCCGACTGATTTTTAATACCGGGTTTGTAATGATACGAGAATACCCCCAAGCAGTTGCCAATGATACAAGGAGAATAACGCAAAACAAAATCGGTAATACGCTTACAAATGATTGCCGCAGTTCTGCGATTTGAGAGGCTTCTCCATAAACTGTTAAAATATATTGGCTGTTATCATCTACAAATGAGAAGTAATAGCTGTTGGATATAATTGGCGCACTTTCATAAGATGTTCCGCCAAGAGCCTCCCCGGTGATCCCATCGTTAAAGTCATTTTGGTTAGACGGTGTTTCCATCAGAACACCATCAGCAGTATAAAGCTCTACCATGCTAATTGTCGTGTTTTGAAGAAACTGATCAAAAAGCCCGCCGCTATCCTGCATACGGATATGTTCTAATTCATAAATAAAGTCGCTTGTCTGTTCATCTAATGCCGCATTGAGATTGTTAGAATAGGTTTGAGGCATATACCAAGCCAAAACTCCATAGACAAGAAAGCTCACGCAGAGCAAAACTGTCACAGTCAGAATAAAGACTTTAGCAAACAGACTGCCTTTAATTCTCTTTATCAACTTTATATCCCACCCCTCTGATTGTCTGGATAAAATCAATACCAAGTTTTTTCCTTAAATTTTTGATGTGTGTATCAACAACACGCTCATCACCATAAAAATCATATTTCCAAAGGCGTTCCAACAGAATTCGCCGGGTGAGAACACGTCCTTGATTCAAAAGCAATTCCCGCAATATTTCAAATTCCCGTTGGGTCAGTTCATACGATTCTCCATTTACTAAAGCAGAATAACTATCTAAATCTAAAATAAGATTTTTATATGCAACAGTTTGGTGTTCTTGATTCTGACTTATTGTGCTTCGCCGCAAAACAGCCGCTATTTTACGAATAAGAACAGGCATAGAAAACGGCTTTGTAATATAATCGTCCACTTGCATATCCAACCCTCGTATCTGTTCTTCTTCACCATTCAATGCGGTCAGCATAATGATAGGAACTTGAGATTGTTTGCGTATCAGCTCGCAGACTGCAAAGCCATCAATTTTAGGAAGCATTATATCAAGCAGTATTAAATCAAATTGAACATCTGAAAAAATGGAAAGAGCCTCCACGCCATCATTAGCTAAAACAATACTGTAACCTGCTTCTTGCAGAAAATTCTTTAATAGTTCTTGAATATCCAAGTCGTCCTCAACGACTAAAATTTTTTGCATAGTACCACCTCCAAGGATAGCTTATCACAGGATTTTGTGATTAAAGTGTAGTTTTCAAATTTCTTTTGTATCTTGCGTCAGCGGGCTTTTCTGCGTCCTTTGGTATCAACCACATACGGCTGAATTTTGCAACACCCGGTATTCGGTTTTCTTCGCACAGTTTTTGTACGCGCCGTTCAGAAATTCCCCACCTTTTCGCTGCTTCTGGGGCAGAGATATATTCGAGCATTGTAGTTTCCTCCAGCAAATTAATTCGGCATTTATTATATACGGTCAGCCGAATAATTGCAAGAAAGAAAATACGAATTATTTAAGCTAATCATATGAATACATAAGACATATTCTGCGGAAAAGAGGAATTGTAAAATGTAGCTGGGTGATTGATTATGTCTAAACGAGCAAAGAGAGAAAAGCGTCCTGTTGCGAAAATCGACTTCATGCCATATGGTGCAACAATCAAAACTGAGCGCATGAAGCAAAAAGAATCTCGCAATAAAGTCGGAAGTGAAATGTTCCTATCGCCGCGCTATATTGCCAACATTGAGAATAAAGGACAGCATCCCAGCCTGCAGGTGTTTTTGGAGATGGTGTCCCGGTATCATATCTCCGTGGATCAGATTCTTTACGGCGAAGAAGCAACGGGTAAATCTACCGAGCGTATGCAGTTTGACATTCTGCTGGATGAATTGACAGATGCGGAAATCAAAATCCTCACGGCAACGGCGCAAGCTCTGCTGGACGCAAGAGCAGACAACGAAACGGAGGGCGTTTGACACCCTCCGTTTTCCTATGCCTATTTATCCTGCAAGCACTTCTCTCGCAACTCTTGACACCGAGCATCCAGCTCTTTCTGCTCCTGTTCGGTCAAATCGCGGTCGCCATTTGTGACCTTTTCCTCCACATAGCTGGAATAAGCGTCTATCAGAGCATCCAGCATGGCCTCCGGTGTGTCCAGCAGAAGAACGCTGTACCATTCCTCCCGGTTCGGCTCCCAGCCCAGCAGCGTGTAACCGTGACTGGTGGAAACGACCTCATACAACGGGTCTTGCCGGAGAATATCATCAAAGACCTGCAAAATCCGGTCAAAGCTCAACATCTCATTCGCCCTCCTTGTCGAAAATCAGTTCTGACAGTATCATTTCCTCGGCCTGTGCTTTCAATACGTTCATCAATCCCACCCAGCACATTTGATCTGCGGCCTTTAATGTTTCATCTACGCCAGCGGCTTTCATAAGCTGCGGCATAAGAATGTCCATGCGCTCGTTTGCAGTCCTGTCGATCTCCAACAGGTGCGGGTATAGCCGCTCCTGCAAAATCAGGCTGTTGTAAAGAATGGGGCGGTGCGTTTTCAAATACCGCTTTCGCATACGCCCGTATTTCCCGATGGATGTTTCGGCCTGCTCAGATAACTTCAAATCTGGAATATAGTAATCTCCACAGCAGGAATAAGTCAACTCTTTCATGTACCTGCTCCTTTCCTCATACGGCGGCGCGGGTCTGCGCCGGTGCTTTCTGCGGTATCTGCGGCGGCAACTGGCCGACCGGGATAAACACGCCGTTGGATACGTCCTCTGCGCGGATCGCCGCTTTTGCAGCCTCCATCTTGGCCTTGTGCTTGGCTTTGTACTGTTCCTCCCACGCCTTTTGTGCGCCGCTGGCCTTTCGGCGCAGATAATTCTGGTGAAGTCTGTCCTTGCGTTCCTCCCGTTTCCGCAATTCTTCCTGTTCCTCTGGCGTCAGGGTCACTTCCCCAAAGTGAGGCGGCACATACTTCCCGACAAAATTGAAGTAAATCTCGACCTCCTGCGTGGTGTCCTGACTGCCTTTCCGGGCGCGCTCATGAACAAGGATTTTCTCTACAAATTCATTGAGCATGGTCGTTGTCAGCGTATCAAAGTTTTCGTACTTGTCGATCAGCGCGATAAACCGTTCGGCAGATTTGCGGTTCTGCTCATAGCTGCTGACGGACTTTTCCAACTGCACAATCTCGCGTTCCAATTCATTTTGCTCCTTGGCGTACTGCGCGTCAAGGGCGGCATAGCGGGCGTCCGGCAGCTTGCCCAGTACATTGTCCTCATAGATTTTACAAATCAGCTTTTCCAACTCCCCAGCGCGTTTCTGCGCCACGGCCAGCCGCTTTTTCTTCTTGGAAATATCGCTTGCCTCCTGTGCGGTCTGCGCGTCTTGAACGGTCTGGACAAATTCGGCACGATTGTTCTTGGAGTAGTCCGCAATCGCCCGGAGGGTGTCAGCGATCAGCGTAAGCACCGCTTCGGCACGGATTCGGTGCTGCGTGGTACAGAGCGTTCCAATGGGGTATTTTCCGTACTGGCTGCAAGTGTACTGCGGAACGCGCTTGCCGTTATAGGTACGGTGGACATACATCTTGCCGCCGCAGTCGGCGCAGTACATCAGACCGGTCAGCGGATGCGCCTCGCCCCAGCCGTCCGGGTAGCGTTTCACATTTGCCCGGATGCGCTGCACATTGTCAAAGGTTTCTTGGTCGATGATGGCTTCATGGGTGTTTTCAAAGATTGTCCACTCGCTCTCTGGAACATAGTGGCTTTTCTTATCCTTGAAGTGCTTGCGGGTCTTGAAATTGATGGTATGGCCTAAGTATTCGCGCTTCTTCAAAATATTGACGATGGTGGAAGAACCCCAGCCGTAAATATCCTTGACGCTTTTTCCTCTATTCACGCCCTCACCATGACGGGCAAGGTGGACGGAGGGAATTTCTACTTTCTGCTGCTTCAAAATCTGCGAGATTTGATAGGGGCCGTAGCCCTCCATCGTGAGGGAGAAAATCTGCCGAACGACCTCGGCGGCTTCTTCGTCCACCAGCCAATGCGTCCGGCTTTCATCCCAAAGATAGCCGTAAAGGACGGTGCCGGTCAGGTGCTTGCCACTCATGCCCTTTGCCTTGAATACGGATTTGATTTTCTTGCTGGTGTCCCGCGCGTAATACTCGTTCATAATGTTGCGGAACGGAGTAAAATCATCGTCGCCGTTGATGCTGTCCACTCCATCGTTAATGGCAATCAGTCGAACGCCTTTCACGCGCAGAATCTCCATGATCTGTCCGACCTTGAGATAATCGCGTCCCAACCGGCTCATGTCCTTTATGATGATCGCCTCCACGCGACCAGCCTCGACCGCCTCCATCATGGCGGTAAAGCCGGGGCGGTCAAAGCGAGTGCCGGAGATACCATCATCGGTGAAATGGGTAGGGTTCGGAAAACCGTTCCGTCGGGCATAGTCCTCCAACATCTGCTTCTGGTTGGATATGGAGTTGCTTTCGCCTTGCAGTTCATCGTCACGGGAAAGCCGCTCATAGAGGGGTGTTATTTTCGTTTTCAGCATATTGTTGTCCTCCTTTACGAAAAATGCTCTAAGTGTCCTCATTAACCGTGAGAGAAATCCCGATTAAAAGGTCACTTAGAGCATATAACACCGGAAGCAGGTCAAAATCTTTTGAGTTGCTATGAGTGGTTCTGCCGGAAGCTTTCAAATATAACAAGTGCTTTTTGACAAACTGTATCGGGGCGTGTACCAGATGTACGCGCCCCGGTTTTTTGCATAGGTTCCCCCTTTCGACTGAAAAAGCGAAAGGGGGATTTTATACTAAAGGAGATAAATAACAAAGGAGGATTTTACCATGCACTTTACCAGTTTTCTGGAGGAAGGGCGGCTGACGGTGGCACTGACCGGAGAAATCGATCACCACTGCGCCAAAGCATATATTCAGGCAATCGCGGCGAAAATCGAGGCGTATATGCCGGATTTGTGTATTCTCGATTTCCGGGAGGTGACCTTCGTGGATTCCTCAGGAATCGCGGTGGTCATCAACGCTCTTCGCAGTATGACCCAGATTGAGGGAAAGCTCCTGCTGACGGGCATCACGCCCCAGCCCATGCGGGTATTCCGGGCATCCGGCATCGACAAGCTGGTGGAAATCAGGGAGGCAGTGTCATGAAATTTGAAAACTATATGGTGCTGGAGTTTCCCAGCAAATCCTGCAACGAGGCCTTTGCCAGAAGCGCGGTGGCCTGCTTCGCCGCCCAGATGGATCCGACCATGGATGAATTGGGAGACATCCGCACGGCGGTTTCCGAGGCGGTGACCAACTGCATCGTCCACGCCTATCCCAATGAGATCGGCACCGTCGTCCTGCGCTGCCGGATTCTCAAGGACAATGTGCTGGACATTGTGGTGAAAGATAAGGGCGTGGGCATCGCAGATATCGAGCAGGCACGGCGGCCGGCCTTCACTACCGGCGGTGCCGAGCGCAGCGGCATGGGCTTTACCATCATGGAAAGCTTCATGACCCGGCTGGAAATCACCTCCAAGCCCGGAAAGGGAACTACGGTACATATGCGCAGGAAGCTGCAGCGGCGGCTATGAGCGTCTGTGAAGCACTGATCCGCCGGGCTCAGGCCGGGGATCGGCAGGCCTCGGAGCAGCTGGTGACGGAAAATTCCGGTCTCATCTGGGCAGTGACCCGGCGGTTCCTGGGGCGGGGCGTGGAGGCGGAAGACTTATATCAGCTGGGCTGCATCGGCTTTCTCAAGGCTTTGGAGGGCTTTGACCCGGCCTTCGGCACCCAGTTTTCCACCTATGCCGTGCCGAAAATCGCGGGGGAAATCCGACGATTTTTACGGGATGATGGAGCGGTGAAGGTCTCCCGGAGCCTGAAGGAGCGAGCCTGCGCCGTCCGGGCTGCCCGAGCCAAGCTTTCCACGCAGTTGGGTCGGGAGCCGACGGTGACGGAGATCGGGGCGCTTCTGGGAATTACCCCTGAGGACATCGCCATGGCGGAAACCGCCACCGCCGCCACGGAATCCATTCAACGGGAATCCGGAGACGAGGGCTTTTCCCTGGAGGACGTGCTGACGGATACGGAATCCGAAGAGCAGATGTTGGAGAAAATCGCCCTGCGCCAGGCTATTTCTCAGCTTCCCCAGCGGGAGCGGATGGTGGTGCAGCTGCGATATTTTCACTGCCTGACCCAGCAGCGTGTTGCCGCCATTCTGGACATCAGCCAGGTGCAGGTATCCCGGATTGAGAAGAAGGCCATGCAGCAGCTGCGGCAATTTTTGGCCTAGGGACTGACACAAATGGGGCTTTACCTTTTGCGAAAAATGAGGTAAAATAACACCACTCTATAAAATGGAATGGTGTGTTTATGAGCGAACAACTGGACACAAGATTTCTGGCGGCACGGCACAAATATATTGAAAATCAGTTCCGCCAGCTGAATGAGGAGCAGCGCAGAGCGGTGCTGACTACAGAAGGCCCGCTGCTATTGCTTGCCGGTGCGGGAAGCGGCAAAACTACGGTGCTTATCAACCGGATTGCCAATCTCATGCGCTTCGGCCGGGGCAGCGATACCAACGAGATTCCTGAGAATCTGACGGAAGAAGACGTTGCTTTCCTGGAAAGTCTGGGGGAGGAAGGGGAGGAACCGGAACGCCGCCGGGCAGACCGGCTGTGCGCCGTGGAGCCTGCGTTACCCTGGACGATTCTTGCCATCACCTTCACCAACAAGGCGGCAAATGAGATTCGGGAGCGGCTGACAAACCTTTTGGGAGAGGCTGCCCAGGACATTTGGGCCATGACCTTCCATTCGGCCTGCTGCCGGATTCTCCGCCGGGACATTGAGCGGATGGGCTACACCCGCAGCTTTACCATTTACGACACCGCCGACTCCGAGCGGATCATGAAGGATATCATCCGGGACATGGGTCTGGACGACAAGACTTTCCCTGCCAAGTATGTGCTGGGAGCCATCAGCCGGGAAAAGGACAAGCTGGTATCCTCCGAGGAAATGCTTTCTAAAGCGGAGGCAAGCGGGGATCTGCGTGCTCTGCATATTGCCAGATGCTACCAGAAGTATCAGGAGCGGCTGAAGGACAACAACGCTCTGGACTTTGACGACATTATTTATGTCACCGTGAAGCTTCTGATGGAGCACGAGGACGTGAAGCAGTACTATCAGCGCAAGTTCCGCTATGTGCTGGTGGACGAGTACCAGGACACCAACCATTTGCAGTACTTACTGACGTCGCTTCTTGCCGGTGGCTACGAAAATGTCTGCGTGGTGGGCGACGACGACCAGAGCATTTACCGGTTCCGGGGAGCCACCATCGAGAACATTCTGAATTTCGAGAAACAATACCGGAGCTGCCGCACCATCCGCTTAGAGCAGAATTACCGCTCCACCCAGTCCATTCTGGATGCGGCCAATGCGGTGATCTCCCACAACTTAGGCCGGAAGGGCAAGCGGCTCTGGACGGCCAACGGCCAGGGCAATCCCATTACGGTCTATGAAGCCGCCGACGGTGCGGCAGAGAGCAGCTATGTGGCCGCCAAAATCATTGCGGGCACCAATCAGGGCCACTTCAAGGATTTTGCCGTTTTGTACCGGACGAATGCCCAGTCCAACGCTCTGGAATATGCCTTCAAGCACAACGGTATCCCTTACCGGATTATCGGCGGCACCCGGTTCTTTGATCGGGCGGAGGTCAAGGACATGGTGTCCTATCTGTGCGTCATTAACAACCGGGCGGACGATCTGCGGCTGCGGCGGATTATCAACAACCCGCCCCGGGGTCTGGGCGCAAGAACCATCGAAATGGCCGAGCGTCTGGCAGAATCCGCCGGAAAGCCCTTGTATGACGTGATTTCCGATCCTTACTCCTACGCCGCCCTGGAAAAGCCTGCCATGAAGCTGCTCCAGTTCTCCGCCATGATCGAGGAAATGGCCCAGATGCTGGAGAGCGGCATGAGCCTGACGGATTTCTATGACGAACTGCTCATCCGCACCGGCTATGTGGATATGCTCACCGCCAAGGACACCGAGGAGAATAAGACCCGGCTTGAAAACGTCCGAGAACTGAAATCCAGCATTTTGTCTTATCTGGAAAATACGGATAATCCCAGTTTGGCGGGGTTCCTGGAAGAAATCGCCCTGTATACCGATTTGGAACAGTACAATGACAGCGACGATGCGGTGGTGATGATGACCATGCACTCGGCAAAGGGATTGGAGTTTCCAAACGTGTTTTTGGTAGGCTTCGAGGATGGACTGTTCCCCGGAATGCGTGCCATCGGCGATGCGGAGGAAATGGAGGAGGAACGGCGGCTGTGCTATGTGGCAATCACTCGAGCCAAGCAGAATCTGACTATTTCCTACGCCCGGCAGCGGATGCTTTACGGCCGAACCAACGCGGCTCTGCCCTCCCGGTTCCTGAAGGAAATCCCTGAGGCTTGCATGGTGAAAAAGGGAGGCTATCGGTATCCGGCGGAAAACGCCGCCGGTCATACTGGCCATGGCCAGAGCTACCAGCCCCATGTCCGCAAGCCCATTCACCAGGTACAAAGTCCCATGATATCGGCTCCTTCCGCCCCGGTTCTGGAGCTGAACGCCGGAGATATGATCTCCCACGCCGCCTTTGGCCGGGGGATGGTGCTGACGGTCATGAAAATGGGCGGAGATGCCCTTCTGGAAATTGCCTTTGACGACATCGGCACCCGGAAGCTGATGGCAAAGGCCGCTTCCGCCCACATGAAAAAGCTGTAATACCGCCACCGGCAGATACATAGCCTGTTCCGGGGGGATGGGCTTATGGTGCGTTGGCTGCGAAAACTGGCGATTTGGCTTACTCTGATACTGGCTGGCCTCTGTTTGGCCTTTCTCATGCTGCGCAGCCGCTACCGGGAGGTTATCCGGGATTTGGCCCAGACCCAGGTGAAGAACACCACCTCCGATCTGACCAACGATGCCATTGCCAAGCAGATTGCCCAGGGGATCATCCGGTATGACCGGATTGTGTTCTTTGAGAAGGATCTGGACGGCCGGATCACCGCTCTGAAAACCAATATGAGCGAGGTCAACCGGCTGAAAACCGACATCTTAAACCTCATTAACGATGAAATTCTGGCTCTGGACACCTCGGACATCGGCATTCCCTTAGGCAGTATTTTTCTGCCGGAGCTGCTGTCCGGGAAGGGGCCTGCCATCCCGGTGCACATTCTGGCCATCCGCAATTCCGATGCGGCATTTTCCAGCTCCTTTTCCCAGGCGGGAATCAACCAGACCCTTCACCGGCTGAATATGAATGTCAGCGTAGATGTGGCCGTGCTGGTGCTGGGACAGACCAGCAGCTTTACCGTGGACAGTCAGGTGGTTGTGGCCGAAACCATTATCGTGGGCAACGTGCCCAGCACTTTTTTACAAACCGGAGGAAACTATGAATCCGAAAGACAGAATTGACGAGCTGACCCGCATACTGACCCAGGCGAACTACGAATACTACGTCCTGGATAACCCTACCATGCTGGATTTTGAATACGACGCCGCCCTGCGGGAGCTGGAGGAGCTGGAAAAAGCCCATCCGGAGTATGCCCGGCCGGATTCTCCAACCCGGCGGGTGGGCGGTCAGGCGGTGAATACTTTTGCCCAGGTGACTCACCCGGTGCCTTTGATGAGCCTACAGGATGTGTTCAGCATGGAAGAGCTGAATGACTTTCTGCTGCACACCCAAGAGGCAGTAGCAAAACCGGAATTTTCGGTGGAGCCGAAAATCGACGGCCTGTCCGTGGCGCTGGAATATGAAAACGGCCTGTTCGTCCGGGGGGCTACCCGGGGGGACGGCACCGTGGGAGAGGATGTGACGGAGAATCTGCGCACCATCCGCTCCATCCCCATGTCCCTGGAAAACGCCCCGCCCCGGCTCATCGTCCGGGGGGAGGTCTACATGCCCAAGAAGACCTTCCATGCCCTGAACGCGGCGTTGGAGGAAAACGGGGAGAAGACCTTTGCCAATCCCAGAAATGCCGCCGCCGGTTCTCTGCGGCAGAAGGACTCCAAGGTCACTGCCAAGCGGAAGCTGGACATTCTGGTGTTCAACGTCCAGCTGGCAGAGGGGGTGCGCTTTACCAGCCATTGCCAGACCCTGGAATACCTGAAAAGTTTACATTTTAAGGTAATTCCCTACAAAAAGCTGTCGGAAATCGATAAAATTGATGCTGAGGTGCTTCGCATCAATGAGGAGCGGGAGAAGCTGCCCTGCGACATTGACGGGGCGGTCATCAAGCTGGACAGCCTAGCCGATCGGGAGGCTCTGGGCTCCACCGCCAAGTTCCCTCGGTGGGCGGCGGCCTATAAGTATCCTCCGGAAATCAAGCCTACGGTGGTGCGGGACATCGTGGTTCAGGTGGGAAGAACCGGCGTGCTGACGCCGAAAGCCGTGGTGGCGCCGGTACGCCTGGCAGGCACCACCGTCACCAACGCCACGCTCCACAACCAGGATTTCATTTCCTCCCGGGACATCCGGGTAGGGGATACGGTCAAAATTCGCAAGGCCGGAGAGATCATCCCGGAGATTCTGGAGGTTGACCTTTCCAAGCGGCCTGAGGGCACGGTACCCTATCGGCTGCCCGATCGGTGCCCCGCCTGCGGCGCACCGGTGGAGCAGGACGAAAACGGAGCCTTCCTCCGGTGCACCGGTGCCGAGTGTCCTGCCCAGCTCAGCCGGAATATTGCCCATTTTGCCAGCCGGGACGCCATGGACATTGACGGTCTGGGTTCTGCCATTGTGGATGCGCTCATCGAAAAAGGACTGCTGCACTCCCCGGCGGACATTTACTATCTGACCCTGGAGGACATCGGAAGTCTATGGAAGGCCGGTTCTACCGCCGCCCAGAAGCTTCTGAATGCCATTGAAGCCAGCAAGGAGCAGGATGTATCCCGGCTGATTTACGCCCTGGGCATCCGCCAGGTGGGAGCCAAAACCGGCAAGGTGCTATCTTCCCGGTTCGGCTCTCTGGATGCGCTGATGAACGCTTCTCTGGAGGAACTGACGGCAGTGCCGGACGTAGGCGGAATCACAGCCAAAAGCATTTTCGAGTGGTTCCGGCAGCCCCAATCTTTGCATATGATCTCCCGGCTTCGGGCTGCGGGGGTGAATTTTGAAAGCTGTCGGGTGGTGACGGACAACCGGTTCGAGGGGAAGACCTTCGTTCTCACCGGGGCGCTGAGCAAGTTCACCCGGGAAGCGGCTACGGAGAAAATTGAGCTGCTGGGGGGCAAGGTTTCCGGCTCCGTTTCCAAGAAGACCAGCTTTGTGGTGGTAGGCGAAAACGCCGGCTCCAAGGAACGCAAGGCCAGAGAGCTGGGAATTCCCATTCTCACCGAAGATGAGTTTCTGGAATATCTGAATTAAAATACGGAGGTCAGCATTCCCGCTGACCTCCGTTTCGTTACAGGGAGTAATCCTCTTCATCGTATTTGGAAAAATCCAGAGCCTTGGCCTTTTTCGGAATTCGCTTGCAGGGGTCGTACCGGAAGGAAAAGCACTTGCTCTCCGGCAGACGCACCCCTTTTTTCGTGCACAGAATCCCTCCGTCCTCCAGAGCCGTGCCGTGGGTGCAATAGGCGCATTTGCGCTCGATTTTTCTTCTGAATAGCATATTTTCTGCCTCCTGTGCTGATTGGCTGTATTATACTACAAAAGCTGCCCGGTTTCCATATCTTTTTTTGCACAGCAGATACACCGGTACCAAGGCCAGCAGGGGAGCGGGAGTTTTCAGCACCAGGCTGATGCCGAAGAGAAAACTCACAAGGGTCTGCAAGGCCTTTCCCAGGCCGTAATACCTCAGGGACAGCCCCTGGGTCACGGAGAGAGTCTGGACACTGACGCACAGACCTCCCGCCGCCAGCAGACAGCCGCACACAAGAAAGCGCACCGTCACATCGGAAATCCGGCGCAGCTCCAGACAGCCGTTGGATAACTCCAACAGCCCGATGACAAGAACCCGAACCGTCGGCGGCACGGCGAACAGCACCCACCGGTCAAGAAAGGCAATCAAGGTTCGAAAGAGGACAATCCAGCCGCAGACAACGGCCATGGTTCTGACGCCTTCCCGCACCGGATCACAGGATGCCTTGGACAGCATGACAGAGCCTGCCTGTGAGGTAGTAGGCAGAGAAATGCACCGGGCAGCAAAGAGGGCTCCCAGAAGGTGGATTCCCCAAATCAGCCACACCATCCAAGACTCCGGAAAGAGCCTTCCCACCATGCCGAAGAGAAAGGCAGGCCCGGCGTTGCTGGAAAAGGCCAGCAGCCGCTGAGCCTCCTCCTTTGACAGAGCACCGCTGCGCCAGGCCTGGCAGACCGCCTGGGCTCCCACCGGATAGCCCCCCAGGATGGCCGGAAGCACCAACGCGGGCATCCGGTCGGTTATTCCCGGCAGCAGGCCGGACAGACACCGGGAAAGCCGGAAATCCCCGCCCCAGCTGCCCATCAGCAGCCCGGAAAGGACGAAAAAAGGGAACAGAGATGGTACCACGGTTTTCAGGCACAGGCTGACCCCTGCCTGCGCCCCTGTCAGCGCCGTCCGGCTGTCCAGAATCAGAGCCAGCATTCCCGCCGCTCCGAAAAGTCCCAGAATCTGCTTGTGTTGCTTCACAGTCATTCACCTCGCGCAATTCTATGCAAACGAGGGCTCCTCCATTCATATCCTAGGAAAAAGGGGGTGCCGCTGAGGTGGAAAAAACAAGTGGCTTCTGGGAGCGTCTGGCCGCCAGGGCAGAACTGGACACGGAGCCTATACCCGCACAGCCCATTATCGAAATCGGCGGTGACACCAGGGTGTTGGTGGAAAATCACCGGGGCGTTCAGGCCTACTGCCCGGAGGAGATTCTCATCGGGCTGAAATTCGGACAGGTTCGAATCTGCGGTCACAACATGGTGCTTACCCGGATGAGCCGGGAACAGCTGCTGATCCGGGGAAAAATCGACACCGTGTCCCTGCTTCGGAGGGATACCCCATGAGTTTCTGGAAGAGGGCGGCGGGAATTGTCCGGGCAGAGCTGGTCAGTGCCGACCCGGAAGGGGCACTGCGTGCCCTGGGGGAAGCGGGAATTGAATTGGACGAAATCACCCCGAAAGGGGCACTGACCTTGGAATTTCTTCTGCGCCGGGAAGACCTTCCGGCTGCGGAGGCTCTGTGCCGGAAGCGGGGAGACAGCTTCCGGGTGCTGGGTCGGCAGGGGCTCTGGTACGCTGTCGGGGCACTTTGGGAGCGGAAGCTCCTTCTGACGGGGCTGGTTTTCTTGCTGGGACTTACCATACTGCTTCCCACCCGGGTGCTCTTTTTTCGGGTGGAGGGAAACAAAGCCGTACCCAAAGCGCAGATTCTTTGGGAGGCGGAACGTCAGGGACTGTCCTTCGGGGCTTCCCGGCGGGGCGTGCGCAGCGAGAAAATCAAAAACGCTCTACTGGAAGCCATTCCAGAGCTGGAATGGGTGGGGGTGAATACCCAAGGCTGCACTGCGGTGATCTCCGTTCGGGAGCGGACGGCTCCCGCCCCGGTACCGGAAGCAAAACATCAGGTGGGAAACATCGTAGCCGCCATGGACGGCTACATTCTCTCCGTCACCGTCACCCAGGGCACGGGGCAGGTTCAGCCCGGCCAGGCGGTGAAAAAGGGGGAAATTCTGATTTCCGGCTACACGGACTGCGGCATCTGCATTCAGGCTGCCCAGGCTGAGGGGGAGATTCTGGCGCAGACCCAACGGCAGTTGGAAGCGGTAACCCTGGCGCAGTACCTGCGAAAGGGGAAAAGCATCGGCACCAAGCGTACGCTGAGCCTGCTTCTCGGAAAAAAGAGAATCTTTTTTTGGAAAGACAGTGGAATTTTGGAGGGCAGTTGTGATAGAATACAGAAGGATTATCCTTTGACCCTGCCGGGGCGGTTTCGACTTCCGGTTTCCCTTCGGGTGGAAACCTATGAAATCCGGGAAAGCATAGCGGAAACGCTCAGTGCCCAAGAGGTAGATGAGCAGATGAAAGCCTTTTCCGCCCGGTATCTTCCCCAGCAAATGATCGGGGGGCAGATACTGGAGGCGCAGCAGAGGGTTCTCCGGGAGAAAGGCGTTTACCATCTCCGGGGAGGCTATCTGTGTCAGGAGATGCTCGGCAGGGAAAAAAGGGAAGGAAATGGAGAATCAAATGGCAAAGCAAGTGGACAGAGCGGTGAACGCGGAACGGGTTGAAGATCTGATTGCCGTATTCGGCTCTTTTGACGAAAATGTAAAGCGGATTGAGGAAGCTCTGGGAGTTCAGATCGTGAACCGGGGCACGGAGCTTCACGTCATCGGCGATGAGGAGCAGGCCGACAAGGCCGTGCGCACCCTGGAGGGGCTGCTGACTCTGGCCTCCAAGGGGGAAGCCATTGACGAACAGCGGGTTCGCTATCTGATTACCCTGGTGAACGAGGGAAACGACCAGCAGGTGGCTCAGATGGCCAAGGACGTGGTGTGCATCACCGCCAAAGGAAAGCCCATCAAGGCAAAGACCGTAGGCCAGCAGAAGTATATGAAGGCCATCCAGTCCAACACCATCACCATTGGCGTTGGCCCCGCGGGCACCGGCAAGACCTATCTGGCGGTGGCCGCCGCCGTGGCCGCCTTCCGGGAGCGGACGGTGAACCGGATCATCCTCACCCGGCCGGCGGTGGAGGCAGGGGAGCGGCTGGGCTTTCTGCCCGGTGATTTGCAGAACAAGGTTGACCCTTACCTGCGGCCTCTGTACGACGCGCTGTACGACATGCTGGGGGCGGAGACCTTCCAGAAATATCAGGAGCGGGGTTCTATTGAGGTGGCTCCTCTGGCGTACATGCGGGGTCGTACCCTGGACGACAGCTTCATCATTCTGGACGAGGCCCAGAACACCACCCGGGAGCAGATGAAAATGTTCCTGACCCGGCTGGGCTTCGGCTCGAAAATCGTCATCACCGGCGACGTGACCCAGATCGACCTGCCGGAGGATAAGGTTTCCGGCCTGAAGGACGCCATCCGGGTGCTGGAAAACGTAAAGGACATCGCCATCTGCCGGCTCACCGCCGCGGACGTGGTGCGTCACGCCCTGGTGCAGGAGATCATCAGTGCCTACGAAAAAGCGGACAAAGTGTCCGCCCCGAAAAAGCCCCGGCAGCTGACCGGGCGATACAAGAGGAAGAATTGACATGAATCACAGAATCAACCTGGTTTTTGAAGAGTTTAGTCTGCAAAGCTTTGCCATCAAGCAGATTATCCGCACCTGCATCAAGGAGACCTTGAAGGCGGAAAAGGTCACGGCCAAGTGCGAAATCAATGTGCTCGTGACAAACGACGCGGGCATTCAGACTGTGAACCGGGAAAGCCGGAATATCGACCGGCCTACGGACGTGCTGAGCTTTCCCATGTTCCAGCTGGAGGCGGGCAATCCGCCGGAGGACTGGAGCGAATACGAAGACCCGGCAACGGGACTTGTACCCCTGGGGGACATGTGCATCAGCCTGGAGCGTGCCGTTGCCCAGGCTCAGGAGTTCGGCCATTCCGTCCGCCGGGAGGTGGGGTACCTGACCATCCATTCCATGCTCCATCTGCTGGGCTATGACCATCTGGATGAGGGAGAGCAGAAGCGGCAGATGCGTGCCCGGGAGGAGGCCATCGCCGCCGGGATTTCCGGAATGCAGAGGGATTAAAGGAGAGAGAATATGAATACCAAAACCGCCATGATTACCATTGCCGGACGACCCAATGTGGGCAAGTCCACCCTGACCAACTACCTGGTGGGCGAGAAAATCGCCATCGTATCCAATAAACCCCAGACCACCCGAAACCGGATCTGCGGCATCGTCACCCGTGGAAATCTTCAGTTTGTCTTCATGGACACCCCCGGCTATCACAAGGCCAGAACCAAGCTGGGAGACTATATGGTGAACACCGTCCGGGAATCCATTTCCGACGTGGATGCCACCATTCTGGTGGTGGAGCCCATCGCCAGCATCGGCGTTCAGGAGGAAGCGCTCATCGAGCGCATCCGAGCCTCTCACTGCCCGGCGATTCTCGCCATCAACAAAATCGACACCGTAGAAAAGGACAAGCTGCTGGAAGTCATCGCCGTTTATTCTGCGGCCGGGGTCTTTGATGCCATCATCCCTATTTCCGCCAAAACCGGCGACGGAGTAGAGGAGCTGCTGAAGGAGTGCGAAAAATATGCCCAGGAGGGGCCCTTCCTGTTCCCGGACGACGTGACCACCGACCAGCCGGAACGACAGGTGATGGCAGAAATCATCCGGGAAAAGCTGCTGTGGTGCCTGGATAAGGAGATTCCCCACGGCACTGCCGTGGAAATCACCACCTTCTCCGAGCGGGACAACGGCATCATCGACCTGGACGCTACCATCTACTGCGAAAAGGCCAGCCACAAAGGCATTATCATCGGCAAGCACGGAGATATGCTGAAAAAGATTTCCTCTCTGGCTCGGACGGATTGCGAGAAGTTCATGGGCACCAAGGTTTACCTGACCACCTGGGTGAAGGTGAAGGAAAACTGGCGGGACAGCGATTTCCTGGTACGCAATTTCGGCTACAGCGAATAATTTCCAGTTGTATTTTCCCTTTTTGCGCAAATCCTATTTCCGGAGGGATGGGAATGAACGCGCAGGATTATTGGAATCTTTTTCTGGATACCGGTGCGCCGGAGGCGTACCTTATGTACAGCCATTTGGCCAAATCGGAGGAAACACATGTACTTGACGATTCAGGGAATCGTTCTGCGGGTCACGGACTACAATGACCGGGATGCCCTTCTTACGGTGCTTTCCCGACGGCACGGAAAGCTGACGGTGAAGGCCCGGGGTCTTCGCCGGAAAAACAGTCCGCTGATTGCTCCCTGTCAGCTTCTGGCTTTCGGGGAGTTTACCCTGTTTGAATATCGGGGGCAGTACACCGTCAACGAGGCGCATTCCATCGAGCTTTTTTCGCCCCTGCGGCGGGAGCTGACCCAGCTGTCCCTGGGTACTTATTTTGCTCAGGTTGCGGAGGTTCTTTCTCAGGAGGACATTCCCAACCCGGAGCTGCTGTCTCTGCTGCTGAACAGCCTTTACGCACTGACCCAATTAAGGCTTCCCGAAGCCCAGGTGAAAGCGGTATTCGAGCTTCGGGCAGCCTGCCTTTCGGGTTTCACGCCGGACTTGTTTGGCTGCCACATCTGCGGAAGTCAGGAGCCGGTTCGCTTTGACCTTCGAGCCGGGCAGCTGGAATGCGAAAGCTGCCGGGATCCGGATTCCGATGGCATCCGACTGCCGGTAACGCCGACGGTGCTGGAAGCCATGCGCTACATCTGCCTGTGTGAGCCGAAACGGCTGTTTTCCTTCCAGATCGGGGGAGATGCCATGCGGCTGCTGGGCAATCTGACGGAAGCCTATTTGGCGACCCAATTGGAACGGGGCTTTTCCACCCTGGATTTCTATAAATCCCTGTTTATAGGAGAAAGCTATGTCTGAATTATACGAAAAATCCCTGCAAAAGCTGGAACTTGACCAGGTTTTGCAGCGCTTGTCCGCCTGCGCCGGAAGCGAGGGCGGCAAGGCAGCCTGCCTGCTTCTGCGGCCTACCTCCGACTTGGAAGAGGTGACGCTGCTCTTGCAGCAGACCACCGCCGCTTCCGGCCTGTGCGCCCGGAAGGGAAACCCGGTGTTCGGGGACGTGACCGATGTTTCGTCCTCCTTGGAGCGGGCGGAACGGGGGGGCACCTTGCAGCCCAAGGAGCTTTTGCGCGTTGCGGGGATTCTGCGCTGCGCCAGAACCATCCAGGGCTATGTGTCCCCGGATGACCCAAGCACCGTTCTGGACTCTCTGTTCCGGAGCCTGACCCCCAACAAATACTTAGAGGACAAAATTTTCGGCGCGATCCTTTCCGAAGAGGAAATCGCCGACACCGCCTCCACAGCACTGGCGGACATCCGGCGGCATATGCGCATTCAGTCCGGAAAAATCCGGGACAGCCTGCAAAAGGTGATTTCCTCCCCGGCCTATTCCAAGTTCCTCCGGGAGCCCATCATTACCATCCGACAGGGACGGTATGTGGTGCCGGTGAAGAGCGAATGCAAAAATGACGTGCCGGGTCTGGTGCACGACGTGTCGGCCACCGGCTCTACTTATTTCGTGGAGCCTATGTCCGCGGTGAATGCCAACAATGCCCTTCGGGAACTGGAACTGAAGGAAAAGAAGGAAATTGAACGGATTCTCGCGGAGCTGTCCGCCGAGGCCGCAGGCTACCGCAGTGCCATTGACTTAGACTATCAGCTGCTGGTGCAGCTGGATGTGATCTTTGCCAAAGCCAAGCTCAGCTATCAGATGCGGGCTGGGGAACCGATCATGAACGAGAAAGGCAGGGTGGAGCTGCGCAAGGCTCGTCACCCGCTCATTGACCCCAAAACCGTGGTTCCCATTTCCGTCCGCTTGGGCACGGATTTTGATTCCATGATCATCACCGGCCCCAACACCGGCGGCAAAACCGTCACCCTGAAAACCATCGGTTTGCTCACCCTGATGGCCGAGTGCGGCCTGCACATTCCCGCGGGAGACGGCAGCACCCTTTCTA
>OLHG01000612.1_pt1 | contig 25045 bp, 22 predicted proteins | sample 1605971 | NCBI WGS metagenome assembly OLHG01 (sample SAMN03283289) | human gut metagenome | biome: human-associated habitat; material: feces | host: Homo sapiens | place: Peru | collected 2012 | reverse complement strand
AATCACAAAACAAGTCTCATATGAACTCCATGCCCTTCAGGCAATTAAAATCTTTCTTAAAGATTTTAATTGGAGTTCAGTATGATAGTTGCCGGAAGTCGCATTGTTCATCCAGGCCCGGTGCGCAAAATACCACGCGGTATTTATCTGATACGCACACGAATACGCGGTAATTGTATGATGATTTCCCGAAAACGTCAAGCTTTTTCCCGCTGCCGGAGGATGGAAAACCTCCCGAGGGGTTTTGCCCCTCGGGAGGTTGCCTTATTTCTGAACGGTCAGGGTAAATTTTGCTTGGATGGGTTTGGAGCCAATTGTGGCGTTTGCCGGGGTGACGTCCAGGATGACTGTGTACCGGCCGGGGTTCAAAGCGGCGAAGGCCAAAGCGGGGAAAGTAACGGTGTCCGCTTCAAAGTTGATTCCGCCAGCATTCTCCAGGGCGTTCCGGAGGGCGGTGGTGGTCTTCGCATTCAACTGCACGTCCCCGATTTTCGCATTGGCGGGGCTGGTGACAGCCAGCTTCACCATCAGCGGGGCAGTCTGGGACTGATACACCGTCCGGTTGGGCAGCTTCGCCAGCTTGAGAGCACTCTGAGTGACCTTGATGCTGAGCGTGGGGGCAGTGATATCCTTGCCAAGAAGCGTTACTACAGGAGTGACCTTATAGGTCTTCTTGGTAGCGTAATTCTCGCCGGATTTCGCCAGTGTCAGGTGAACCAGGCCGTCAACCACTTCGGCGTTAAACAGGTTCGCGTCCTGACCCTCCAGGCGAACATCCGTAATTGTCCCTGTGGCGTTGGCCAGCTTGGGGGTGTAGACGATTTCGCTGGCCGGATTCAGCACATCCAGCTTGCCCTTGGCCGAAAGTTTCACCGTGGGCTTTTTGTCGGTAACGGTGATTCTGTGGGTCAGCCTGATCTCCTTGGCCCAATCAGAACCCTTGAGATAAACGGTGGCGGTGGTGGTTTTGCCGTTGTCCAGCGTCAGGGTCAGAATGCCGTTGTCCGCGGAAGCCGTCACACCCTTGGTGGCAGACCGGACGGTGAGGGTGTCCTCAGTCCCCAGAATCGCCGTTTCCACCGTCAGTCTCTCGGTCAGGGTGGTGTTCACGATGCTGGCAGTGGGGTTCAACTTCAGCTTGGGGGCGGTGTTCGTGGTGGCAATGGTCAAGGACTGCTTGATCGGGGTGTCGCAGCCGGGAAGCGTGATTTCCAGGGTGACCTTGGTCTTGGGCTTCACCGAAGCCCCTTCCGCAAGGCGGATATAGAACTGCCCCTCACTGTCTTCCAGGACAAAATCGCTCGGCTCAACAAACCGGGCAGAAGCCACCTGACCGCCGGTAACGGCCAGCTTTGCCCTGCCGTTTCCGTAGAACAAGTTGAACTTTTCCGTTTGCTTTACCGTGATTTTCGGCAAAATCTGAATTTCTTTCCGAGCCTCCAGGCTGCCATCCGTAGGCGTGGCAATGACGGTGATATTCTGCACCTCGTCCACCGTTTTGGCCGTCAGGACACCGGAGCTGCTGATGGAGGCATAGGCCTTGCTGTCCTCGCTCAGGCTCCAATTGGCTTTCACCTTTTTATTATCCGGCATAGCCCAGGCGGTCAAGGTCAGTTTGCCGCCAGAAGTCAAAGTAGTTGTACCAACCGGTCGGATTTCGGTTCCGGGTGTTTCGGCTACATTACAATAAAGGCTCGCTTTCAACAATGCCGAATTGTACTCACCAATTGTAATCTTGCTCCAATCCGCCTTGGAACCGCTATAATACACTTTTTTTAACTTATTGCACGAATAAAATGCATCTTGTTCAATACAGTTAACAGACTTTGGCAACCAAATGCTCTCCAGTTTCTCACAAAAACTAAAGATGCTGTTTCCTATACTGGTTATGCCTTCCGGAATTCTGATTGATTTCAGTTTTGCGCAACCCTCAAACGCATCTTTCCCAATATACGCAACTTTCTCTGGGATTGTTATACGAGTTAGACTTTTGCACTCTGAGAAGGCGCCGCGCCCAATACTTGTTACGCTCCCCGGAATTGTAATACTCGTCAGACTGCCACACCTGGAAAATGTAAAATTGGCGACACTGCCCACTCCCTCTGGAATTTCAATATGCTTTAACTGGTCACAGCCCCCGAAAGCCCACTCGCCAATGTTTACTACAGTCTCCGGAATCGTTATACTTTCAAGGCTACTACAGCCCATAAACGCCTCGTCACCAATGTCAGTTACACTAGCCGGTATCGTTACGCCGGTCAGGCTGCTGCATTTCTCAAAAAGGCCCTCACCGATGCTTGTAATATTCTCTGGAATTATAACATTCTCTAGGCTGCTGCAACCATAAAAAGCACGACGCCCCACACTTGTAATACTCTCCGGAATTATAATGCTCGTCAGGCTGCTACACCCAGAGAATGTAAAATCAGCAATATTGCCCACACCATCCGGAATTTCAACATGTTTCAACTTGCCACAATTCCTAAAGGCCCACTCGCCAATGTTTACTACAGTCTCCGGAATCGTTATACTCTCAAGGCAGCTGCAGTCCATAAATGCCTCATCGCCAATATCAATTATACTAGCTGGCATCGTTACGTTGGTCAAACTACTGCATTCCCTAAAAAGACCAGCACTGATACTTGTAATACCCTCTGGAATTGTAATGCTTTTCAAACTGCTACAACCAGAAAAGGCACCATAACCGATACTCATTACGCCCTCTGGAATTACTATACTTGTCAAGCTGTTACAGTTACTAAAGGAGTGAGTACCAATATTGACGACACCCTCCGGGATAATTACACTTTTAAGACGCGTGCAGCCTTCAAAGACCCCACTAGCCCCATCCAAACTGCCTATAACGGTCACACTCTGCGGGAGTACAATATCTGTTAAACTGACGCAATTATGAAATGCGCCGCCTTCAATCCTTGTCACGCCTTCCGGAATTACCACTCCGGTCAAACTGCTGCAACCAGAAAAAGCAGAGTAATTAATAACTGCAACACTATTGGGAATTACCACGCTTACAAGTGCTTTGCAATCCTTAAAAGCCTTCCAACCGATTCTGGTTACACCTTTTGGAATCGTTATAGCTGTCAGCTTTGCACAGTTCTCAAAAGTGCATTCATCAATGCACTCAATGCCCTCTGGAATTGTTATACTGGCCAGATTGCTGCAATTATAAAAAGCACCGTCACCAATATTGGTTACACCCTCAGGAATTTCCACACCGGAGAGCGTGCTGCATCCTTGAAAAGCGTAAGATTCAATGTTTGTCACTCCCTTCGGGATATCCATCTCCGCCAGTTTAGCACAGTCCCTGAACGCAGAGCGGCCAATAGATTCTATGCCATCGGGCAGACTGACAGAAGTCAGCTTTAGGCAGGCATAAAGAGCATAATCGCCAATACTCATCACGCCATCTTCCACCACAGCAGACAGGATTTTCGTCCTATGAGGATACCAGGGTGCTACAGGAGAATCGCTGTAATTCATCATCTCCCCCTCGCCAGAGATAGTCAAAGCACCATCTCCGCTGAGCACCCAAATTAGATTGTCACCATTGTAACCGCACTCGCCGGAGGCGATCACGTTCCCGTCCTCGGCAAAGAGGTCGAGGGTGGGCTCGGTGGTTTCCTCGGTGGGTTCGGTGGCCTCTGTGGTAGTTTCTTCCGTGGAAGCCGTTGTCTCCGTAACCTCGGTGGTCGGCTGAGGCTCGGTGGGCGCAGAGGTTTCCTCAGGCGCAGCCGTTTCCGGGACAGGCGGCTCGGTGGTGGGGGCTTCCGTCACAGGAGCTTCAGTTTCCATCCCCACCGCTTCCGTGGCCGTCTGAGTTTCCTCAATTTCCTCGGCAAACACCGGGGTCACCAGCTGAAAGGTCAGCGCAATCGCCATCAATAGTGCCAGCAGCTTTTTCATAACAACTACCTTCTTCGTTATGTTATGTAACTTCACTGCCAGTATAACACTTTTCTGGTTTTTTGCAATAGAATCCCGGAAAATTCAGGAAATTCTTCCATTCTTTATCCATAATTCTGTACAAAACGTCAAACGCCTGTGCCAGATTTGGCATAGGCGTTTGACGTATTTCATTCGTTCAAGCCTTCTCATCCAGAACCCGTTCCAATTCCAGGCAGGAAGTGAAGCGGCTGAGGAATCGGCGGTAGCCCGCCACGTCCTCAGGAAGGGGCTGGCAGGTGGTGGAGGCGGCGTCGGCAAAAACCCGGTTCTGCAAAAAAGCCTCCAGGGATTCCCCCTCCTGCCGCAGAATCATAAAGGCGGCAAGCAGCGCCATGCCGTAGGGCCCGCCCTCCCCTGCCGTGGTCAGACAGGTGACAGGCACCTCACAGGCGGCAGCTAGGTACCGCTGGCCTACTCCCGGAGTCTTGAACACACCCCCGTGACCCATCAGATTCTCGATGGTCACATTTTCCTGAGCAAGCAGGTCAAAGCCGATGCGCAGGGTAGCGAAGGTGGCGTAGAGCTGGGCACGCAGGAAATTGGCAAGATTCATCCGGCTGTCCGGGCTGCGCAGCACCAGAGGAAAGCCCTGATCCAGATGGGTGATGCACTCCCCCGCCAGATAGTTGACGCTGACCACTCCGCCGCAGTCCGGGTCTGCCTCCAGGCTCTTTTGGTACAGCCGGGTGTAAAGCTCGTTGGTATCGAGGTTCGCCCCAAAAAGCCGGGCAGTCTCCCCAAGCAGGGACACCCAGACGTTCATGTCGTTGGTGCAGTTATTGCAGTGGATTTCCGCCACCGGGCGGCCGGTGGGAGTGGTCACATTGTCAATTTCCGGATAGAGACCCTTGAGGGGCTTCTCCAGCACAATGTCGGCAAAAATGGAAGTACCTGCGGACACGTTTCCCGTGTGGACGGCCACGCTGTTGGTCGCCACCATGCCGGTACCTCCGTCTCCCGCCGGAGGGGCGAAGGGCACGCCCGGCTCCAGCGTGTTTCCCAGCCGAGCCGCTCCCTCCCGGGTCAGTTTTCCGGCAGGAGCACCGGCGGGCAGCACCCCCGGAAGCAGCTCCCGCAGTTTCCAGGGCATATGGTACTCATCCAGAAGCTTCTGGGTCTTTTCCAGCATGGTTTCGTCATAATCCGTGCCAGCCGAGTTGATGGGGAACATGCCGGAGGCATCGTCCACGCACAGCACATTCTCGCCGGTAAGCAGGAAATGCACATAGCCCGCCAGGGTGGTCAAGTGGGCAACCTGGGGAACATGTTCTTCCCCATTCAGCAATGCCTGATACAGGTGGGCCACGCTCCAACGCTGGGGAATGTTGGAATGGAGCAGCTCAGTTAAGGCTTCGGAGGCCTGCCGGGTGGTGGTATTCTGCCAGGTGCGGAAGGGCACCAGCAGATTCCAGTCCTTGTCGAAAGCCAGATAGCCGTGCATCATGGCGGATACGCCGGCACTGCGGATGACGGTGCCCTCGGGGACTTTCAGCTCCGCCAGCACCCGGCTCAGCCCTTCCCAGACCAAAGCCAGATCGTAGGTCCAGATGCCGTTTTCGTAGCGGCTGGCCCAGGTATATCCGGCGCTGGCAATGGGGGCAAATCCGCCGTCCATTAAAACCGCCTTAATCCGGGTAGAACCCAGTTCAATGCCCAGATAGGCATCCCGCGTTTTCTTCTCCTGATTCATTGCAGTTTCCCCCTGTCAATCGTCTTTGCGGCCAGGCCGCCCTTCAGGTAATCCTCCAACTGCCGGAAGGCCCGAGCCAATCCCCCGGCCTCCGGGGCGGGGATGATCCGATCCGCCGCGGCACGCACCGAGGGCATGGCAGTCTCCGGGGCAAAAAACAGTTCGGATTGGGAGATCATCGCCGTGTCCGAGGGGGCGTCCCCGGCGGAAAATACCCGCCGATTCCCCAATCTGCCGTTCAGCTCCCGGATGCCGGAAGCCTTGTTCACCCCGACAGCGGTCAGCTCGTAAAAATGGGTGCTGGCCCGGCTCAGCGTGAACCGCTCCGCCGGGAACAGCCGGGCAACCGCGGCCTCCAGCCGCTCCGGCTCGTCGCAGGTGAAGAGCGCCTTGACGATGGGGCCAACCTCCGCAAGTCGGGCCGTGGGTGCCGTCCGATCCTCGGAAACACCCCGGGTCAGAAGCCGCAGATTGTCTCGGATCCGGTAGATTTCCCGGGCCGTGGACACGGTGACGCTGATATCCGGCTCCTGGGCCATTAGTGCTTCCAGCGCCGGGAATACCGCCCCGTCCAGGCTGTGGACGACGATCGGTTCGTCCTTTTCAAAATCGTAGATCACGGCCCCGCCGCACAGAATGCCATAGGTGCATCCGGGAATCCAGTTCAGGAGCTCCCGGACCGCAGGCAGCGCCCGGCCGGTACACAGGCAGAATTCGCCACCCTCCTCCTGAAACCGGGCGATTGCCCGCAGGACGGAAAGCCGGGGCATTTGGCCGGTTTTCAGCAGCGTGCCGTCAATATCGGATACAAACAAGATTTGATTCATCATGAAACACTCTCATAATTGCTTTCCGCCCTCCGGAACGGCTGAAAGCATCGTTCAGATTTCCAATGATCTGCGGATCTCACGCAGCTCCCGGGCAGTATTGGCCAGCATCAGCTCCGGATCCGAATAATTCTCCGAGTAGAGCTCTGTTGTCACATATCCCTTCCAGTCATAATGTCGGAAAACATCCAACACATCCGGAATCGGCAGAACACCACTGCCCAATCGCAGATGCGCATCGGTAACTCCGTCATTGTTGCAGATGTGGATATAATTCAGCCGGTCACCGAGCATCTGGAAGTACTTTGACAGGGGTTCCCGGACAATCGTCGGCGGCACAATATCCAGCATGGCATACAAGCAGGGATCCCCCACCCGCTCCAGCAGTTCCACACAATCATCTACCGTAGTCACAACCGGGCTTTCCATTGGCGTTAGGGGCTCTATGGTGACCTGAATCTGCTTTCCGTTGGCATAATGGCAAATCTGTCTCACAGAGTCCGTCAGATACTCCCAGATCTGCTTCCGGGGTGTGAAATAGCCTGGGTGGTCTGCCACGACCAAAAGCCGGGGACTGCCGATGGCGGCCGCTATGTCCACGCATTTTTGGTAATAGGCCACTCCTGCTGCCCTCTCTGCTGGGTTCGGCGAACAAATGCAAAGTGGCATATTCAGTGCAAGCGGGGTATACATGGGAATTTCCAGGCCAGTCTGCTCTGCGTAAGCACGAACCTTTTTTGCCAGTTCCTCATCAAAATCATCCGGATGCAGGTGGCACCGAGAACCAAAAATTTCCACACCGTCAAAACCGTAGGCCTTCGCCAGCCGGAAGGTCTCGGCCAGCGTCAGCCGCTTAAAGTCCAAAGAGATAATTCCGAATTTCATAGGTCATTCCTTGTTGACGTCTTAGCCGTCTATCTTCACCGTACTGAGCTGTCCATATCCATTGCAGGCATAGAGTGCGTTGCAATTCTCCTCCAAATGGGTCTGCACCACCTCGCCGATGTAAATCGTATGATCTCCAGCGGAGGCTGTCCCCACAAGACGGCACTCCAAAGCAGCCTTGCAGTGTTTCAGAAGTTTTGTTCCGATTACTGCCGGCTCTTCTGTTTCCAGACCAACCGTGGCTAGCTTGTCCATGTCCCGACCGGAGCAGGTGCCGCAGTAAAAAGCACTATCCTTGATTTCCTCTGTTGGGAAACACAACCCGAATTCCCCGGTACGGCGAATGCACGCTCCGGTATACCCCTTATTACTGGTGCAGATGAGAACCTTCGGCGGATTGTTGGAGGCGTAGCACCACCAGGACAGTGCCATAGCGTTGGTGCTGCCGTCCTCCTTGGTGGAGGTCACCAGCGCAAAAGGATTGGGCGATAACGCCTTTTGAATTTTTCCAATACTGACATCCATATTTTACTCCTATTTCACCATTTTACCATATGCACCGCAGAACCGTCGGTCTGCGGTGCATGTTTTTATATTTTAGATTGGTTTCTTCGCATCGTAATCATACAGCGGCTCCAAAGCCTGGAACAGCATCTTGAATTTGTGATACTGCCTCATATAAACCTCATGGTTCTCCGGGTTTGGCGTGTAAACCTTCTTAATCTTCACCATAGAGTCGCTGGCCGCCTGAATACTCTCGAACTTTCCGGTCGCCACACCCGCCAGAATGGCGGCACCCAAGCAGGCGGTGTCCTGAGAGGACTGGGTCAGACACAGCGTCTTTCCAGTAATATCCGCCTTAATCTGGTTCCAGATACCCGACTTGGAACCGCCGCCCATGGTGCGAATTTCCTGAATATCCAATCCCATAGCATCAATAGCCTCCAGATTCCGGCAGATGATATAACCCAGGCTTTCCATAATGCTGCGGATAAAATGCGCCTTGGTGTGCTTGAGGGTTGCCCCGTAGAACACCGCCTTGGCGTTCAGATTTACATCCGGCGCCATGGAACCCTGCAAATGGGGCAGTGCGATCAACCCGTCGGAGCCAGCGGGGATCCGATCCGCTTCCAGATCCATCAAATAGTAGGAGTCCAGACCAGAGACCTCCTGCATTTGAATCTCCTCTTTGCAGAAGCCATCCCGGAACCAGCGCAGACACATGCCACCGGTGGTGAAGGTGTGCATCATGTAGGTATCGAGAATCGCAAAATAATGCACTGGCATCTGACGGTTTTTGTCGTAAGTAAGCTTGCTGGTAGGGACGCAGATTGCCAGAGCTGCACCGATATTCTCGGAGAAAATGCCCGGTTTGACATTGCCTACGCCGATGGCACCGGCAGCCTGATCCAGACAGCCCGTGCAGATTTTCGCGTCCGGAGAAATCCCCAGAGCCTCTGCCATTTCGGGGAGAATGGTACCGACAAGCTCGCCAGATTCTCGAATCTCGGGCAGATACTCTTCGTCAATGCCCAGATAGGCAAGCATTTCCGGCCAGTATTTTTTCGTGCGGATATCCCAGTACTCCGTGGATGTCAGCAGGGAACCCTCGCTGACGTACTTTCCGGTGAGCTGATAGATGACATAATCCTCCAGCAGCAGGATGTGCCGCACCTTCTGCCACAGCTCCGGCTCGTTTTCCCGTACCCACAGCAGCTTTGCCGCCGGCCAGCAGGCTTCAAAGCTCACCTGACCGGTCACCTCGTAGCACAGTTCGTCGCCGAAGGCCGCCCGCAGTGCTTCCGCCTGCTCACCGGCCCGGTTATCCATCCAGACGATGGCATTGCGCAGGGGCTCGCCGTTCTCGTCTGTCAGACAGAGGGTCTCTCCCTGAACGGAGAAGCCGACGGTATCCACCTGCCGGGTGTCCACATTCTTCTGCCTGACAATCTCCAGACATTTCCGAATGGAGTCCATGTATACGCCGCAGGAAGCTTCCACCCAGGTGGTATTTGGCGTAATCAGGGAATACTCTACCACTGCATCTGCCTGCTTGCTGCCCTTTTGGTCAAAAACAGCGGTTTTCAGGGAGGTGGTTCCAATATCGATACCTAAAATTAGACCGGCCATTTCTTCACCTTTCCTTTACTGATGGGGTGCGCAGGACCATGTCAGGATCGCCTTCTTGTCGCCGATGTTGAACAGGCGGTGATCCTTGCCCTGAGGCATCAGCATTGCGTCGCCCTCTTCCATACGGTAATACGTATCATCCTGAGAAACGTAGCACAACACTTCACCCTGCACACAGTAGAAGACCTCGTCCGCCTCGGCGTGGCCGGGGTCGATTCCGCCGACGCCTCCTACGGGCAGCTCGGACATACCGAAGGTGATCTTGTCCGTCTTGTAGTATTCACGGCAGACCTCCGCGTCCTCCATCCAGATTTTCGCGCACTTTTTGGGGGTAACTTTCACTTCGCTCATAGCCGCGCCCTCTTTAACGTCCGAAAATCTTACATAAGGGAGGGATCCAGAATCTCATCCATGCCGATCTCTACAGCGCCGCCTACCAGCTGTGCGAAGCAGGCGACCATCGCGGCATGCTCCAGAAAAGCGGAACGCTCGAAGCACTCGCTGATGCTGCTGCCCAGAACCACTGCGCCGTGGTTTGCCAGCAGAGCGGTGTTATGGGTCTTGCCCAGAACCTTTACGATGTTGGTGCCGACAGCCAATGCACCAGCGGGGGCATACTCCGCGCAGGGCGTTTCGCCGCCGAGGAACAGTCCCTGCTCAGCCAGAGTCAGAGGAATGGTCTTTCTGGCACAGGCATAGATGGAGGACCACTTGGGATGGCTGTGGAGAATAACCTGCGTCTCAGGGCGAGCCTTGTAAATCTCCAGATGCATGGGGATTTCGATGGTGGGCTCATAGTCCTTCTCAATCAGGTTGCCGTCGATGTCCACAACAGCAATGTTTTCGGGCTTCAGTTCGCCCCAGTTGTAAACCTTGAAGCCGGGCTTCATGTTGGGATAAGCGTAGATATAACCCGTCTCGGGATCCATAATCGACATATCTCCGGAGTCGAAGCCGGGCGTGCAATGGTCTGCATAGAACCGCTTTGCAGAAGCGGCTAGCATTTCCTTATACTCGAACTTAACGCGTTTTTCCATATGAATGATTCCTTTCTTTTTTCAGTTTTGTGGATTTGTGGACACTGATGGCCAAGAAAATTGTATCTGCATGGCATGGCATTCCTCTACCAGAACGCCGATGCTGTTTGAATCATTTTCTTTACTGGCGTGATCAGTATAGTTCATACAGTCTCATTTGTCAAGGGGATTCGTGCAATTATTTGACGTTTATTGAGTTTTCTATCGACACATTGCAAAAAGAGTATTGACATTTCCCCTGTTTTACTGTATATTTTTATTAAGTGCATAGAGTTTCGTTCGAATTTCGAATCACACTTGCTCATCCATAGTCAAAATATTTTAAATACATTCATTGCCATTCGTATTTCCCGGATGCATGTGCTTAATTCATCGTATATGTTAAGTAATCTTCATTGCTTTCATTAAGACGTAACTCGGAAGAGTTGTTATAGATATTTACTCTTTTACACATTTCTGTATAATTATTTTATATTCGCATGCACAAAGGGAGGGGCATCTATGCTAAAGGAGCAACGTTTAGCATTCATTCGTGATGAGATTAAGAAAAGCGGTTTTGCATCTGTCGACAATCTTGTGGTGCAAATGGATTCATCGTATTCCACTGTGCGTCGGGATATTGATGAGCTTGCGGAAATGGGCGTGCTCATACGCGTCCACGGTGGTGCAGTGGCCAGCACCCCAGCAAACACTTCCTACGAGCCTCCGTTCACGGTGCGGCAGGATCTCTTTGAGGAAGAAAAACGCCGGATTGCGAAGGCAGCGCACGATCTGATCCATCCGAATGAAACGCTTTTGTTCAGCGGGGGTACCTCAGTCCTGGCACTGGCCAAGACGTTGGACGATATCTCACCGCTGTATATTGCTACTAACGATATGATGAGTGCCATGGAGCTGTCCGGGAAATCCAACATTGATCTGATGGTCCTCGGCGGGAATTTGCGCAAGCATCATTTTTCCCTGAACGGATACTTTACGGAAAACATGATCCGACAGATCCACGCAGATAAGCTTTTCATGGGTGTGGATGCCATCGACTTTGCCATTGGCATGATGAATTTCTCCGCCGACGAGATCCAGACCAAGAAATACATGATCAAGGCCGCCCACCAGACCATTGTTCTGTGCGACCACTCTAAATTCGAGCGGGTAGCATTTGTGAATATCTGTCAATTCTCTGATGTAGATATCATCATCACCGGGAAGGAGCTTTCCCCCGAATATGCAGACAAAGTCACCGAATACGGTGTCCGTCTGATTCTGGCTTAAAAAATGCAAAGCGGTCGGCATCTGCCGGCCGCTTTGCGCCGGTCTCCCAGAGCTTCCAGAAAAAGCGTTTGCCGGGGCGATAACGTGCCCCGGCAAACGCTTAACTATTCAGGAGGGCTTCCGGCCCTTACTTTGCCTGCATATAGGCAACAACCTTATCAATCTGCTCCGCAAAGGTTCCGTCAAATTTATTTTCAAAGAAAGCTCCACCGATGGTAAATGCCCAGGCACCGGCATCCGCCACCTCGTCCAGACGCTGATAACTGGAAACACTTCCAGCCAAGCACACCGGTCCATAAGGCTGCACCGCCGCGCAGAAGTCATGATTCAGCTTTACCGCGTCACCCACAAAGCGATAGCCCAACAGATCGATACCGTCGATATTTCCGGACTTGATCAGCTCCACCCCCTCGGCGATCGTGCTCTCTATGGTGCCGTAAACGGTGCTGGGACGTCCCTGGACATCACCCACAAAGGGCATGTACTTAATGCCGGCGCCCCGAACCAGATCTCTAACGGAGTCGAAATACATCGTGCCCATCAGATAGTCGAAGCCGCATTCCACGGCGATCTTAGCACCTGCCAGGCACTCCTCCTCCGTGTAGGCGACGATCTCCAGGAAGGTGGTCTTTCCGGCCTGCTTCATCATGGTGCACAGCTGCTTCATCTTATCGACCGGCAGCCCCACTTCCTTGAAGCCCCAGAACTTGGCCTTGGTATCTTTGCAGGCCTCAAAAATCTCGATGGCGTTCTCCACAGTACGGTCATTGTGGGTCAACATGACAATCAATTCAGGATACATAGCTATCTACTTCCTTCTTTCTAGATATTTTCTGAATTTTACTGAAATTCCGCAATCAGCTCAATCTCCACAGGCAGATTACCCGGGATTGCATTGGTACCGATGGCCGCTCGGGCGTGATGTCCCTTCTCGCCGAACACCTCCACCAGGAGGTCGGAGGCACCGTTGATCACCGCAGGCTGTGCGTAAAAATCGTCTGCGCTGGCGACGAAGCCCAAGATCTTCACAATACTGGTCACACGATCCAAGCTGCCAAGTTCATGCTTCAGCACGCTTAGCAGGTTAATGGCCGCTTCCCGCGCCGCGTCATAACCCTGCTCTACCGTAAGATCAGTGCCAAGCTTGCCAGTATACAGATTCTTCCCATCCTTGACCGGGGCGCAGCCGGAGCAGTAAATTAGATTTCCAAACTTTTTCGCATGGAGGTAATTGGCTACCGGCTTGGACAAAGGACGCAATTCAATTCCCAGCTCCCGCAACTTCTCTTCCACAGTCATTGCGTATTCCTCCTATCTTTGATATCCGCTTCCGAGCCGATTAGCCACCCAAATAGGCTCGGCGGATCTCATCATTGTGCAACAGTTCCTGACCGGTGCCTGTCAGAGTGATCTTACCCGTGGTCAGCACATATCCCCTATCCGCAATTTGCAGTGCCATATTGGCGTTCTGCTCTACCAGCAGCACACTGACACCGGTTTTGTTGACGTTCAGAATCGTCTCAAAAATAAACTCAACCAGATTGGGAGCCAAACCCATGGACGGCTCATCCAGCATGACCAGTTCAGGATCAGACATCAGTGCCCGACCAACAGCCAGCATCTGCTGCTCACCACCGGAAAGCGTGCCAGCCTGCTGTCTATAGCGTTCCTTCAGCCGAGGGAACAGGGAATAGATATAGTCGTAATGGTTGCTGAGGTACTGCTTGTCCCGGATCAAATAGGCTCCCAGGCGCAGATTGTCCTCAACGGACAGCTCAGGGAAAATGCCTCTTCCCTCTGGGGAAAGTGAAATTCCCAGGGGCTTGATTTTTTCGGCAGGCATACCGCTGATCACCTTGTCCTTGAAGGTAATCTTGCCATCCTTAATGGGCAGTAGACCAGAAATTGCACCCATGGTCGTCGTTTTTCCCGCGCCATTGGCGCCAATCAGGGTGACAATCTCTCCTTTATTCACTTCCAGATTAATGCCCTTCAGCGCATGGATGCTGCCATAATATACATGCAGATTTTCAATTGACAGAATCATGACTTCATCTTCCCTCCCAGATACGCCCGAATGACCTCCGGGTTGGTGCGAATCTCCTCAGGGAGGCCCTCCGCAATCACCTTACCATAGTCCACCACATAGATACGATCCGCAACGTTCATGACAACATTCATATCGTGTTCGATCAGAATCACCGTGTAGCCGTCCTCTTTCGCAATTTTTCCGATAAAATCAACCAGCTGAGCAGATTCCTGGGGATTCATACCAGCAGCGGGCTCATCCAGCAGGAGCAGTTTTGCGCCGGATGCCATGGCACGCAGAATTTCCAGTCGGCGCAAATCTCCATAGGGCAAAGATCCTGCATAGGTATCCGCCCGATCCGCAAAGTTCATTTTCTCAAGGAATGCCAGTGCCGTTGCACACTTTTCTTGCTCCTGATCCCGGAAACGTTTGGTCCTGAAAATTGCGTCCAGTAGGTTATAGTCCGTGTGAATATGAGAACCGACCATAATATTCTCAATCACGCGAAGCTTTGTAAACACCTTATTATTCTGGAATGTTCTAGCCATTCCCAACTTGACGACATCCTGAGGCCGCATGCCTTGGATCTGCTTTCCGTCAAAGGTGATGGTTCCCTCCGTAGGCTTGTACAGGCCGATGAGCAGATTGAAAATCGTAGTTTTTCCCGCACCGTTGGGGCCGATAATCGATACAACTTCCCCCTCATTGACGTGGAACGTGGAGTGATCCACCGCAACCAGGCCGCCAAAGTTAATTGTCAAATCCTTTACATCCAGCAGTGGCATACTCAAACCCCCTTCGATCTGGCTTCCCGAACAGCCCGTTCACGCGCTTCCGTTTCCTCGACGATTTTATCCTTCAGTTCCATTGTTCCCTTCTGCATTCTATAAGGGAGCGTGCTATCCCAGCCCAGCAGGCCCGCCGGACGGACGACCATCATGACAATCAGCAGAACACCATAGACAACGAAACGGTAGTCCTGAAGATTTCGGAAAATCTCCGGGAAGGAAACCATCAGCAGTGCGCCCAAAACCGGTCCGCGCAGGGTGGCGGAGCCGCCTACGACGACGCAACCAACGATCATAACCGACATATCGCTGACAAAGCTGTTGGAGTCGATATAACGCTGCATCATGGCATAATAACCGCCGAGCAGTCCGCTGATTGCCGCAGAGAGCATAAAGCCCATAACCTTATAGCGGGTCGTCTCAATTCCCATCATCGTTGCGGCCAGCTCGTCTTGCTTGATGGTGGCAAAGACTCGTCCATACTTGGAATTGTGCATCAGATAGCAGAATACCCCGATCAGCACCACCGTCAGCAGGATCACAAAATACAGTCCCTTATTGGCAAGATTCAGCTCCATGCCAAACAGGCGGGGGCGAGGAATTCCCTTAATACCCAATGCGCCGCCGGTGACCGACCTCCAGTTCAGGAAGATGGTACGCATAATCTCACCGAATCCGATGGTAACAATGGCAAGATAAGAACCATGCAGGCGAAGCGTAGGCAGTCCGATTACCATGCCAACCAGTGCCGTCAGCACGGCACCGCAAATGACAGCGGGGATAAAATTCCATCCAAAGGAAACCATCAGAATGGATGCGGTGTAGGCACCCACGCCCACAAATCCAGCCTGGCCCAGGGACATCAGTCCCATTTCGCCCAGCAGCAGATTCAGGCCGAAGCCAAAGCCGCAGTAAATCAGAATCATGCACAGCACACGCATCATGTAATCCGTGGGCATCAGATACGGCAGCACGACCAGCGCGATGCCCACCACGATTGTGATAATCAGCTTGTACCGGTCCACAAAAGTCTCAAATCGGTTCAGTCGGCTGACCCCATTTTCTTTCTTTTTCATGCGTTACACCTTCTTAATCTCTTTCTTTCCGAACAGACCGGAGGGCATAAAAATCAGAATTGCAATCAGAATCACAAAAGAGACCGCATCCCTGTAAGTCGCGCCGAAGGTACCTGCCACAATACATTCCAGAATGCCAATAATGATACCACCGAGCAAACCGCCGTGCATAGCACCCAAACCACCCAATAGTGCGGTAGCCAGTGTCTTATTACCCATCACAGTACCCATGGTTGGATAGGCAACCTGATAATAGCCTGCCACCAGCGCGCCAGCCACGGCCGCCGTAGCACCTGCCAGGAAAAACGTACCCAGAATTACACGGTTCACATTCACACCCATCAGTCTTGCGGACTGCGTATTCTGCTGAACCGCGCGGATGGCCAAACCAATATGGGTTTTATTCACCAAATAACTCATCAGCAGCATCAGACCACCGGAAATCACCAGCAGAACCAGTTTCACAGAGGTAACAGAAAGGCCACCGATATTTATAGAGAATCCAAAATCATAAAAGGTCTCAAAATATTCACGACCAGAGCCGAACACAATAATCAACAAGTTCATGACCACATAGGAGAAGCCCTCCGTTGCGATCAGCGTAGAAACACCAGGAGAATTTCTTTTTCTTAGGGGTTCGATGCAGATTTTATCCATCAGCATCTCAAGCAGGCCAGTTGCGAGCACGGACAGAAGGGCACTGAGCCAGGGATTCATGCCCTGACGGATAAAGAACAGTGTCGCCATTGCGCCAAAAGCGTAAATTGAGCCATGGGCAAAGTTAACAATTCGGAGAATGCTGAAAATCAGGGAATAACCACATGCAACCAGTGCATATATCAGGCCCAAAACGGTGCCATCAAAAATGTACGCAGCTAAATTTGACATTTTTTCATCTGTCGCTATCAGAGATAACAACCTATCTCCTTTCCATCGTTTTATCGAAGTCAGATAAACGAACCTTGAGGGTTAGGATGGAACACCGCTGAAGCAGTGTTCCATCCTGTCACAAAAACACTTACTTATTCCAGCTGTCGTTCTGGTGCCAGCTATTGTCGCTGGTGTCCCAGTAAACGATACCGTAGTCACGGGGGCAGTCACGATTCTCATCGAACTTCAGAATGCCGGACAGTCCGGTATACTCGATCTTAGGCAGTTCCGCCCGGATAGCACTGCGATCCGTGGTGCCACAGTTGGCAATCGCCTGCAGAACGACGCCTACGGTATCGTAGTACTGAACATAGTCACCGATGGGCACAGAGCCTTCCTTGTCAACTTCCGCCCACTTCTCGTTGAAGTACTTGGTTGCATCATCCGTGAAGATAGGAGACCAGGCACAAGTGCAGGTAAAGTTGTTGCCGTCCTCGCCAATAATGTCCGTCAGCTGAGCAACCTGGCAGTTACCATGGCCAATAACATTGACGTTGGGCAGAGCCTTACGCAGCTGCTTGGTGAAAGGAGCAGAGATGGGGTAGTAGGCGCAGCAGATTACGGTGTCCACATCCGCGGATACAAAGTTGGTTACGACGGAGGAGTAGTCATCATTACCTTCCACAACGACTTCTTCAAAAATCTGGATATCAGGGTTGATCTGCTTCAGGAATTCCTTCTCGTACTCGGCAATCTCCAGGCCCCAGTCGGTATTCATAATAATCATGCCTACGCGCTCGGACTTCCAGTAGGAGCCGACATACTTGGCCGCGGTGCGGGCCTCGTCAGTGGTCAAAGGGCTGACACGCCAAATCCAGTCACCAGTCTTGGTGTAGTCGGCGTGAGAGGAGCAGGGAGAGATCTCCAGCATGGCGTGATCCTGGTAGACAGGAGAGGCAGCCATAGAACAGGAAGAGGAGAAGTGACCGACAACCGCGACGATGGAATCATCTGCGACAATCTGCTCGGCAACGTTGGCAGCCTCTTCAGGGGAACCCTTGTCATCGAAAACAACAATCTCCACCTTCTTGCCCAGGCAGCCACCTTCCGCGTTCCACTTGTCTGCCATGATCTGGGCAGCCTGGCGGAAGCCAGTACCATACATGGCATCCTGACCGGTCATGGGACCAACTACTGCCAAGCGAATGGTGTCAGATGCTTCGGTTTTTGCGGTATCACCCGCAGGGGCTGCAGTGCCCGTATCGGTCTTCGCACCGCAGGCAGCGTGGGAGATCACCATAATGATCGCCAGGAGCATACAAACTAGTTTTTTCACTTTGTTCTTCCTTCTTTCTTTGTTATTTATGTCAATTGCATCCGCAACCAACGACATTTTATTTTGCGGTCTTCTCCTTGTCCGCTTCAATCCGGCACAGCACATCCTCAATGGTCTGCATGCCCTCTTTCTGGATAGTAAAGAAGTTACAAATGGTTTCCTCTACCGTGCGGCCCACTACGCCATCGAGTTCACCAGCGGCAAAGCCCTTGGAGGCAAGAATCACGCTCTGCATGGCACATTGCAAAGCCATAGCTACCTTCAGCGCACAGTTGCTTTTTGCGCCATCGCAGAACAAACCCGCAACACTGCCAAGTACATTCTGCAAAATCATGCTCATTTCCGCTTCACCCATACCCAGCAGGTAGGCGACACCGGTTCCGGAACCGCCGGCCGCCACAGCTGCACAGCAAACGGGAGCCATTCTGCCATAATTCAGGTCAAAATGGGTCTTCACGAAAACCGTCAGCAGATTGCTCAGCGCCACGGCACGAACCATTTCCTCATAGGACTTTCCCAGGTACTCCGCTACGGCCACCACCGGCATGGTACAGGTGATTCCCTGGTTTCCACTGCCGGAATTGCTCATTGCAGGGAAGCTGCTTCCACCCATTCTGGCATCCACACCGGCTGCGCCCCACATAGTCGCAACTTCCGCCAGATCCAGCGTGGTCAACCGGCCGCCTGCGGCATCTCGGAGATTTCTGCCCACCTGCAGACCATACGGATTATCCATTCCATCCTGGGCGATCTGCTTGCTCAGGCGGATGGTCTCCTCGATCCGGCCGAAATGGGACAGCGGAGCGTTCTTGCAGAAATCAAAAATTGTCTTCACGCTGAGGATGCTGTAGTCGGGCATCTCCTCCTGAACCTCGCTTGCCTGCTGGGCAGTGAGCCGGGTATCCTTTACCGCAGTGCCATTCTGCTCAATATAGCAAATATTATTGTGGGAATCCTGAATCAGTGCCACCGCGCGTCCGGCCTCCGTAATGACCTCAGCCTTCAGATAGAGCTTTCTGTCAGCGTCTACCTTATCCACCTGCACGGCACCGGAATCGGCGAAGGCAACCGCCTTCTTCACGTCCTCGGGCGTAACCTCGGCAAAGACCTCCATGTCCAGCAAGTGGTTGCCGCCGAAGGCACCGATGGCTGCCGCGTACTTTCCGCCGTTCAGCCCGCCGGAACGGGGGATCTTCACATAGGCAACACCCTTAATCATAGACGGAGAACCTTCCACATGGATCCGCTGAATCTGCTGGCCGCCAGCATAATAACGTGCGGCGGAGCAAACCAGACCAAAGGCCATGGGCTCTGTGCAACCAAGGGCAGGAATCAGCTCCCGCTCTGCGATGCGCTGAATGGTTTCGTAACAGTCACACATGATTATATTTCCTTTCTCATTAAATACTTATTTATTATAGTAGGAATGCAGCAGGCACTTGCCCGTTTTGGTCTCTGCCAGACCGCCGCCGCAGCCCCTCAGAGTCATGGGCAGGATCTCACCGGAACGCTTCATCGCCTGAAAGGTATCCTGGAGCGGAATCACCGCCGGGAAGCCCAGCATGCTCATGTTGGCACAAACAACGGCATTTGACACGCCTGCCATATTTCTGGCAAAGCAGGGAACCTGAACCAGCCCGCAGACCGGATCGCAAATCAGACCCAGCATATTTTGCAGTGCCATAGAGGCCGCATTGATGGCCTCCTCAGCTCGCCCACCTGCCAGCGTCACCAGTCCGGCTGCCGCCATTGCGGATGCACATCCCACCTCTGCCTGGCATCCGTAAACGCCGCCACAAAAATCGTTATCCTCCGTAATGGACACACCCACCGCACCCGCTGCCAGCAATGCGTCCTCGACCTGTTGGTCCGATGCCCCCAGCTTCTCCGCCGCCGCAACCAGTGCGCCGCCTACGGTGCCTGAAGCACCTGCTGTGGGCATACACACCACGACACCGGAGGCATTGCTGTATTCCATAATTGCCAACGCATACAGTGCCGCTTTGGAGACAATCCCGTCCTCCAACGCAATTCCTGCCTGAGCGTTTCTTATCATCTTAGAAGCACTGGGCGGGATAATCCCGTCAAATTGCAGCGACGGGTTAAGCCCGCCATGGATGGCACTGCGGATGGACTTCAGAGCCTTGGCCGCAAAGCCCCGGATCTGCTCCAGACTCCACCCGCTCACCGCAGACTCATAGTCCACTGCTGCCCGCACAAGGCTTCTGCCCTCGGCACAGTACTGCGTCAGCTCATCAGCATTTTTAAAGGGAAGCCTTACATTTGGTCTGACCACCACCGGAAGAATCGCCGGCAGCGCCGTCACCTTTGTCACGCCCTCCATGGCCGCTATCTGCGCCAGCATCTGCTCCGGGGCAATTCGATACATAGGTAGCAGCAGCAATGCCTTGTTGCCATCTACACACAGTTTTCCAGAGTACTCCGTCAATTCCGGATAGAGGCTGCGCAGCGTCCGCTGTAAAGGCTGTGCTTTTTCACAATCTGTATAAATCAGGAGCAGGTTCTCCGCACCGGTGATGGAAACCGAAAAGCCATTGATGCGGATAATTTCAATGGCACCACCGCCCTTGGAAATGCCCCAGACCTCCGTCTGATTTCCCTGATCATCCACCAGTTCCATAACATCCAGCAGATGCTCTCCATGACTGGATATCTGATCGCTGACACTATATTTCAGTGAAATTCCTTGCTTTTCCAGCTCGCGGTAAGCCTCCAGCAGCAGTGCGTCCGCATCAGGCAGGTTCCCAGCAACACCATGAGCAAACGCGTAGTCCGATCGCATACCATAGGCATTCGGCGTTGCATAGCCGCTGTCCGAAGGGAATCGTACGCAAACCCGCTTCAGCTTCTCACCCGCAATCAAACGGCTCAGGTAACCGATCCGGCAAGGTCCGCAGGTGTTGGAGGTTGATGGGCCAACGCCAATGGGTCCCATGACATTGTTGAAAATTGTCGCGATACGCTCCTCCATCCATATCCCTTCTTTCTTGATTTCTCTGTTCTGGAATACAGAGGCAGTTTCGAGACATCTTTCGAAGTTCGTCTCATATCAGCTCTAATTATTCTCGAATGTCTCATTACGTCTCGTATCCTGGCTTTAGAATATCTCATCGAGTGCCTTTTGTCAACAGTAAAATGGCGTATTTAAGAGTTTTTGGTGTAATTATCTGAGTCGCAACACACTAAATTGTGCATTGTCAACAAATTCAGGAAACTATATTCACCTTACCAGCATTTTTTTGGAAGTAATATCACGCTTTCGTTCAAAATAAGCCAATTATCTGTTTCTCTATGCTTTCACTCTTTATCTGTGTGTTTTTCAAAAACTCTCACCATCGCAAGACATAGTATTATGTCAGTTTGTATTTCTTTTTCCACTCTTTTTATCAATTAGTTTCACTATTAACATAAATCTGCGTCCATATGGTAAAAGCCGCCGGAGCCATCCTTCTTCTTTCCCGATGGAGCAAGAAAATACCTTGATGCAAAGCGGTAAAAGGTCAGGGAGGCCACTCCGGCAGCTTTCTTCAGAACACGGCTGCTTATATTCCAATATTGTATGATTTTAGTGTTTTTACGAAATCAACTCTCCAATTTTCGAATTTAAAATCAAATTTTACAAACTAATATCACAATTTACTATTGTCTTTTGCAGTAAATTGCTTTATACTTGTCCATAGGACTTCCAGCCTTCCTTTTCCTGTGCAATCAATGCCGGTTCAATAGGCGGTATGTCCGCACCAGCGGCTTTTGCAATCATCCATGTCTTGGCACTTTCTTCAAGGTAAACCGCCGCATACAATGCCTCTTCCAAATCTTCCCCATAGGCCAGCACCCCGTGATGCTTTAGGATCACGGCCGAGGCATCTGTGCCGTACTGTGCGGCCAACACACCCATTCCAATGTCCGAAGAAGGCGTAAAAGGGGCAACATTCACCGGATTGTGGCAGGCATCAATGATTGTCACCAGGAATTCCGGCAAACAGTCAGTTACAAATCCTGCTGCTGTTGCCCAGGGTTGGTGGGTATGGATGATCGCCCGGACGTTTTTCATGTTCTGAAACATGTATACCAAGGCCGTCGAGTCTGAAGAGGGTTTTCTTCTTCCCTCGATTACCTTACACTGCGCATCAATCAGGCAAATATCCTCTGGCACCATCTGTTCATACAGCATTCCGGATGGTGTCACCAGATAACGGTTCTCCGCCACCTGGCAGCTGACATTCCCACCTGACAAGGAAATCAGTCGATTCTCTTTGATTGCCAATGCGGTTTGAAGTACCTTTGCCTTCTCTTTTTCGAACATAATTCCATATCCTTTCAGTTTCTATTGATTTTTTTCGTCAATTCCCAGTACTTTCTCTCCGGTTCCGCACTGTTCCAGATAGTACGCCCAAGAACAGCCCCATCCGCACCAGCATTGGCCAATACCGAAAGATGTTCCTCCAAAATGCCTCCATCTGTGAGAATAGACACCTCCTTTGGGAAGATACTCCTGGCTTTGGAAATCTTTTCCAGCATGGCCGGCAGGAAGCTCTGTCCTTCCCCATCTGGCTCTGCGGTCATAATCAGCAGATAATCAATCTTATCTCCCAGATATTTCAGAGGCTCTACGGGCGTTGAAGGGTTCAAGGCAATTCCCGCCCGCCGTCCACTTTGGCGAATTCGTTTCATCAGTTCCAACGGATATGGCATAGCCTCGATTTGAATGGCAATGCTATCAATATTCCCCCGAAAAAGGGCATCCAAATACCGTTCCGGATGCCGAACCATCAAATGCACGTCCAATCTGCCGCAATAGTAGTCTGCTACCTCTCCAACTGTTTTCACTCCAAAGGTAATGTTGGAGATGAAATTTCCGTCCTCCATGTCCAGATGAAGGCAGCCGGCTGTTCCCAAGCTGTCAATCGCCGCTCTTAGGTTCAGCTGCTTTGCCGATGCTAGGGATGGTATGATTCTAAACAAAGTCATCACCTCTCTTTTTTCGATCATACTAGCACGCCTGATGCTTGATTGCAAGTGTTTTTATTGTCTTTTGAGATTTTTTGATTTTTAATTTTTAAATTGTTCTATTCTGAGATATTTTGAAATATTCTATTGCTTTTTTGATTTGCATATGCTACAATGCTATTGCTTGCTGAGCAGGCAATATAAAAAGTGATAGAAAGGATAAATATCAATGAGTTGGATGGATGAGCTTTTCGGCGTGAAGAAACCGATTATCGCAATGTGTCACCTGCAGCCCTTGCCCGGCGACCCCTATTACGATGCAGAAAAAGGGATGGAGTATGTCTTAGAATGTGCGCGGCGGGATCTGCATGCCCTTCAAGATGGCGGCGTAGATGCTGTTATGTTCTCGAACGAGTTCAGTTTACCCTACCTGACTAAGGTAGAGCCCATTACCATTGCCGCAATGGGATGGGTAATTGGTTCTCTGAAAAATGAGATTACTGTCCCCTATGGCGTGAACTGCCTGTGGGATCCGATTGCTTCGCTCGATCTGTGCGTTGCCGTCGGCGGCAAATTCATCCGTGAGATCATTACCGGTGTTTATGCCTCTGATTTCGGTCTGTGGAACACCAATGTAGGAGTCACTGTTCGTCACAAGATGGCGATCGGCGGCAAGGACATTAAGATGCTCTATAACATTGTCCCTGAGGCCGCAAAATACCTGGCGGATCGTTCCATTGAGGAGATTGCTCGTTCCACGGAATTCAACAATCATCCCGATGCCATTTGTGTGTCCGGTCTGACCGCTGGTTCCGAAACCGATACTCAGGTGCTGACCCGCGTTAAGGCATCTGTCAAGCGTACCCCTGTTCTGTGCAACACCGGCTGCAATATCGATAACGTGGTTCGTCAGCTTACTCACTCTGATGGTGCTGTCTGCGCAACCACCTTCAAGCACGACGGCGTATTTGAAAACGCCGTAGATGAGGCACGGGTACGCGCATTCATGGATGTTGTAAAAAAATACCGAGAGACTCTATGAGCAGCATTCGCTCGGTAATAAATATAGAAGCAAATAAGATAATGATAGTGAGGTAAGCATTGTGTTTAGAGCCGAGCGCGAAAAAATCATTCTGGATTTGGTCAACAGTAAGGGAATCGTGTCTTTGGAAGAGCTGATGGAGGCCACCGGCGTATCCAAAGCCACCGCCCACCGGTACATCAATGAACTGGATGAAATGAAGCAGCTGGAGAAAATCCGTGGTGGGGTTCGTGCCATCAGCACCAATTACGTCAGTGCACCCGTCGATGAGCCGCCAACCAATACAAAAAATCTCATGAATCGAGAGGAAAAACAGCGTATCGCCCGAGCTGCACTAAATCTGCTTCAGCCCGGCGAACAGGTAATTCTGGACTCCGGAACCACAGTTCTGGAACTGGCAAAGCTCATCAACAGGAATTTCGAGGCAACCGTGATTACCAACGACGCTCGGATTGCCATGGAGCTTGGTGCCCATAAGAAAATCGAGATGCTCCTGATTGGCGGCATGATCCGAACCGGCTATTATTCCTCCTATGGTTACTTTGCAGAGTCTATGCTGAACAGCATTGCTGCCGATAAACTGTTTTTCTCCGCCGATGCCATCAGTCCAGATTTTGAGATTATGAACTACAATATGAATGAAGTCAATATGAAGAAAATCTGCGTCTCCAAAGCCAGAGAGCGGATTCTCCTGTGTGACCACTCCAAATTTGCTGCCCGGGCCTTGTTTGCCTTTGAAACCATCGACTCGGTAGACACGGTCATTGTGGGGCGGGAGCTGGACGAATCCATTCAAAACCAGCTGCGTCAGCTCGGAAAGCGCCTGATTCTTGCCTGATCTTCAAAGTCCATTTTCTACAGCTAAGAGAATTGCCCCAAGATGATTTAAGGTAAGTGTCAAAACTAACAACGTCGCATCTCAGCAGATGGAATCTCAATGGCTAAGTCAAGGAGGCTCGTCCCCCCTTGGTAAAGATTTACGGCAGGCTCACTGGGTGAGCCTGCCGTTCTGCTATTCTTCATATTCGCTAATACTAATTCTTAGGGTCTATCTGAAAACAAAGTATTCTTGTACTATTTCAACAAAATCCAAATGGAAGCAAGATGGACAAAAGCAAGAAAGGACACA
>OLHG01000611.1_pt1 | contig 25085 bp, 27 predicted proteins | sample 1605971 | NCBI WGS metagenome assembly OLHG01 (sample SAMN03283289) | human gut metagenome | biome: human-associated habitat; material: feces | host: Homo sapiens | place: Peru | collected 2012 | reverse complement strand
CCGCCCAGCTCTTTCGAGAAGTATCATTGTCCTGTCCCCGCCGTCGTCGCCTTGCCGGTTGCAAACCTGCATTGGAGGCTCGTGTTTGTCGCTCGCATAAGATGGTCGTGGCGCAGGGCCTCCCGGCTCTGGTGGAGAAGAATGTAACAGATGAATGAGTATGAAAAATGTCAAGGTACATGGGGAGGGGCAATACCCCTTCACTTATCGCGGCGAAAACGAGGTTTTGTTAGGGCGTTTTGAACAAATATTTTCGGGTAAGGGATACCTCTCATGTGGTAGGCATCGGGAGAGCCTAAAATATTCCATGCTTTCAAATATTTTTCACGCAAGCTACCAAAATGCCCCCTCACTTGGTAGGCATCGAGAAGGGCCAAAATATAAGAGATTTTGAAAATTATTTCGTTTTCGTGCAAGCTGCCCAAAATTCCCCTCAAGTGGTAGGCATCCAGAATGGGCAAAAGTAAAGGTGTTTCTCAAGATTTTTTCAATTTCATAAAACCTGCACAAATCCCCTCATATATTGAGCCCACGAAACAGGCCGATTTTTTACATGTTTCGGGAAATAATTTATTTATGTGAAATTCGACGAAGTGCCGTGGGATATTATCCCTTCACCTATCGCGGCAAAAATGAGGTTTTGTTAGTGTGTTTTCCATAAATATTTTTCCCTCTCACTTATGTAGCCATCGAGACAGGCCGTTTTTTAATATGATTTCTGAAAATGATTTATTTTTGTGAGAAATAACAAAAACCGCCACGGTGCAACTGACAGAATCAGTACGCACCATGGCGGTTTTCACGATTCACTTTTTCTAGGCATAGATGAGATCGTTCAGGACAATTTCATCTGCCCGGTTCCGGATGTTGTTCATTTGGGCAACCCAATCCATTTGATTTTCCGCTTTCAGCTGCTCGGTAACGCCCTCCTGCTGGGCCAGCTGAGAAATAAGCTGCTGCTCCATTTCCTGTGCCTGACGGTCAATTTCTTCCAGGTGGGGATTCAGTGTTTCCTCCATAAGCATTATGGTATAAAGCACCTCCCGATGCTTCCTTAAATAGTTGAAACGCAGCATTCCCCAGCGGCCAACCTTTGGGCTTTCCGGTGCAGCCAGATTGGGGAGATAATAGTCTCCGACGAGCGTATAGGTGATTTCCATATGTGTCCCTCCTGTTTGGTTTTCAGATGGTACGCATATCATATCGCTGTTTTGGGATTTTCACAAATGTACCGCTATTTTGCAATCCTATTTCAACACAAAACATCTTTCAATGTGAAAACAACCACCCCATGATTTCTTCGTCATAGGCAAACAGCCCACCGCCGCCGTGCTCATTCGGGGCGTTCCGCTCTGTGAAGTAAGCGTGTTCCTTGATATCCAGCACCAGGATTTTATCGATTTCATCTTCGGTCATGCCCTGCTTACGGTAAAGGTCGTAAAGGGTATCATAGGCTCTTTGGGTGGACTCGGAACCATAGTATTCGTCATTTCTGCCGATGGCAAGGTAAACGGGAAGGTGCTGGGCGGCGACAGGCTCGTAAGCACCGTCCCACTGGGAGCTGACCTGCAAATAGGCGGTGAACAAATCCGGGCGTTTGCCCATGACGATAGACATGGTTTCTCCGCCGCCGGAATAGCCGTTTCCGTAGACTTTAGTGGGATCAATATTGTAGGTGTTCAGGAAATATTCCGTCAGTGCTATGGTCTGGTTTGCGGAGGTTTCGCCCCAATCGCCCAGCTGCGGGGCCAGGACGATCATTTCACTGTTATACTTCTGGGCCTCAAAGCCGAAGGCCTCGGATTTGATGTTAGCGGCAACGCCCTGGAAATACAAGCCCTCATAGCCGGGGAGGGTCACATACAGGGCGTAGGGGGTGCTGCCGTCGTAGCCTTCCGGGACATAGACATTGTAGTGTATATCTCCGTCATTTGGAGAGTGAAGCACATTGTCGATGACAAAGCCTCGGTATTCTTCCATACCCGGTGTGACGGTGCCGAAGTCTGCTTGGGCAGGGGCCTCCGGTTCCGGCTGCGTGGCAGGTTCCGAGGCTGCTTCTGCCACCGCCTGTGTAGGAACCGGTACTGTATGGGCCGTATTTTCCGAACGGCCAATGCTCTGAAACAGGTATGTAAATTCAAACACCAGCACCAGGGCCGCAAGCACAATGATCCATGTTGCTTTTGATTTCATAACATTCCTTTCTAAAAAAGGGGGCCGTCCACTGTGAGACGACCCCTTTTCGCGTTTTGTGGAGCTATCTCCATTTCCGAAGTAATTTTATGCCTTCGTGGCCTACCGTTACAAATAGGACTGCGATCAAAAGATAGTCCCGCAGGAAGTAGCTGACCGGTTCCGAGTAGTCCATGAAAACAAAGTGGCTGCGAAGGAACAGGTAGTCTGCCACATCCCGCCGCAGCAGCGCCGGGATGCCCAGCAGGGCGATCAGATATCCGATTATGCTCAAATACCAGTCCCCCCGTTTGGGGAGCTTCCAGTGCTTCCGGGCCATGTTCAGCATCATACCCCAATGGGTCCCCAGGTGCAGGCACATCAGTACGAAACCCCAATAGGCGCAGAACATATGGACCTTTTCCATAGCCGCTTCCACAGTATATCCCGTCTGGATATGGAACAGATACCGGGACAGCGCGATACCGCTGACCATGCAGCCCACCATGCAAAGGAAGATCAGGCTGTTCAGAACAATTTGAACGATTCTTACCGGGCTGTACCGGCCTTTTCCCAGGTTTTGAAACCATTTTCGGTTCAAGAGCAGATGGGCCAGGAACAGCACAAACATTCCCATTCCAATCCATTCGTGCGCCTGTTCCCCAATCAGCCCGTAGCCCATCAGAAGCAGCAGGGCCAACATCATTCCGGTGTCCACCGTGATTTTCCATTGCAGTTTCATGGGATCATCCTTTGTTCTCTGTAAAAATCGTCTCCAGCCAGGCAGCATAATCCTTCACCCAGCCTCCGTCGGAGCCGAAGCCGTGGGGCCAGCCGTTCAGGACGATGCGCCCGGTGGGGATGCCCATGCCGGAAATGACTTCGTACTGCTGCTGGAATTGCCGGTAAAAGGGATCCTCGGTGCCGTACACATAGTAGGTAGGGGGCAGATTTCCCTCTGCCAACCAGTTTGGGTCCATATTGCCCACACTAAGCCGGCCATAGAAGGAGTAGATCAGCCCTGCGGCACTGGCATGGGCGGGAATTTCGTCCAGTTCGTCCGGGATGTAGCTGTCATCCAGGGCTTCCCCGGTTACGTCCTCGTCGTAGTGCATCAGGAATTCTCCGGCCTGGATGCCTCCGGCGGAGAAGCCCATGACGGCGATATCCTCCGGGTCAATGCCGTAAACATCCGCGTTTTTCCGAACAAACCGTACCGCCCGGGCTACGTCCAGCGCCCCCTCCTCCTGGGTATAGGGGGACAGACGGTAGTCTACGATAAAGGTCTGGAAGCCTTCTTCCCGCAGGGCCGCCGCAGTAGGGAGACTATCCGTGTAATTTCCACGGAATTGGTATGCGCCGCCTGCCATAAGGACCACGGCCCCCTTGGGGGTCACACCCTCCGGGACCGGGATAGCCGTCACATAGGGCCGGAAATCCCAATCGTCAAAGTAGCCGGTCATATTTTGGATGAACTGGGTTCGTGCCGGTGCCTTTCCCTCCTCCCAGAGGTAGAGCACTTGTATTTTCGTTGGGTCTGCCGATGTGTTCAAAACCGTTTCATTTCCGGCAGGCTCCGGCAGCTTTTTCAGCATCATGCTGCGGGAATAGTCCTGAATTTTCCCGGTGCCGTAGTTGTAGGCTTCCGGGAAATCTGCCGGAGTGGCAACGGTATCCTGAGATGTACCGACACACAGGTCCCCATCGTTTTCCGGCAGGATGACTGTTTCACTTGCTGTGGTCATAGCGTTCTCAACGGCTGCCACACCGTTTTCCAGCTCTCCGCCAGGGGCCGTTTCCGGCTCCCGGGCGCAGGCTGTCAAGGACAGGCTCAATAGAGCAGCTGTCAGTGCAGCAAGTTTCCGTCTCTCGTTTCTCACAGGCCCAGACCGTTGACCCAAGCCTGCACATCCGCTTCGGACGCGCCGGAGGAGAAACGCTGGCCCTGCTGCCAGTCGCCGCCGTTTGCCATTTCAGCAAGCAAGCTGCCGCTCTGCCCCATGCCGGAGGAAGAGGAGGTCGCAAAGGGGATGACAGTCTTGCCGGTAAAGTCGTTGGCCTTGACAAAATTATTCACAGGCCACGCGGCGATGCCCCACCAGATGGGATAGCCCAGCAGCACGGTATCGTAGGAATCCCAATCAGGGACTTCGGTGGTGGTCAGAGGCACATCCCGCAAGGATTCGTCGTCATGCTCCCGGCTGACACGGCTGTTGGGGTTGGTCCAGTTCAGGTCCTCGTTGGTGTAAACCTCTGTGGGGACGATTTCAAACAGGTCGGTGTTTGCGGCCTGGGCAATTGCTTCGGCTACCCGGCGGGTGTTGCCGGAAGCGGAGTAGTAGACCACCAGGGCCTTATTGGCAGCGGCTTCCGTTTCGGTGGTTTCCACAGCCTCGGTGGTTTCCTCATTGGGCTGGGCTGCTTCCGTAGTGGCTGCGGTGGTAGAGGCGGTGGTGGAGACGGTAGTTACCGTCGCGGGTCTGGTGCTGCCGCAGGCTGCAAGACTTAGAAGCAGGATGGCAGACAGTGCCAGAGCAAAGAACTTTTTACCGGTTTTCATATTGATTTCCTCCAATCAAGTTTCATTATTTTACGTTTTCCTGAATCCAGTTCTCTACATGGTCGGCAATGACATCGTTGTTAAGATCCTGGAACATAAAGTGGTCGTTGCCGGTGATGCCCTCCTGGGGGAGGTCTACCACGGTGCAGTTGCCGCCCTGCTCATTATAGGCATCCCGGAAGTCGTAGCAGGCCTGACGCATCATCTGCCACATACCGCTTGCTTGGATGGTGGGATCGCCGTTGTCGATGTAGTCTCCAAAGTACATGGTCACGGGGATTTTCTTATCCAGCACGGCCTGGAAGTCCTCGGAATCCGCGCCGGGCGCTCCGCCGGGCTCAATGGCCACGATGGCGGCAATGTGGTCTGTGTACTTGGCCGCCGTCCAGCCCGGGCCGCCGCCTTGGGAGTGGGTCACAAGGATGGAATCCTTGCCGGTGCGGTTGTACACCTCGTCGATGGTGGCCGCAACGGCCTTCGCCACGGTCTCATTGTCAAAGTCGCCGCCCATATCGGACTGCATGCCGGTATCCGGGGTCATTTGGCGGAAGAACTGATCTACGGAAGCATCGTCATTGGGGAACTGGGAACCCTCATTCACAACGGACTTGCCGTCCTCCCAGCGGCCAATGCGGAACTGAGTGTACCAGCGCTGGTCCAGAGTCTTGGTGCTGATGTCGCCGCTGACGGAGGTGGCACCCGCCTCGCCCCGCCGGGGCTCGTCAATGAGGTACACACTGTGGCCCTTGCGCAGGAACAGGTTGGACCAGCCCTCCCGGCCGTCCGGGGTGGTCATCCAGCCCATTCGGGACTGGCCGTAGCCGTGAAGGAACACCATAGGCAGGCCTGTTTCGTCGGCGGGAATCTGATAGAGCACGTTGGCGTGGTCCACATGGGCAGTCTGTCCGGCACCGGTGTCCTCCCACTGGTTTTCCGGGTCAAAGGTTCCATCGGAGGTGACGGTGATTCCGCCGGCGGAGAAGATACCCTGTTCGGCAATCACCAGATTGGTGCTTTCCGGTTCCTCCACGGAGGCCGTTACCTCCGTGGCCTGGGGCGCCGTCTGGGTGGCGGTAGCAATTCCGGTATTACTGGTGCAGGCTGCCAGTAGGGAAACGCTCATGACGCCGCACAGGATCAGGGCGGCAATTTTTTTAGGATTTCTCATGTTGCTTTACACTCCTTTTTGTTTTTCACGAGCCCAATGTTCGATTTTGCCTAGGCTCTGCATGATGTCACTTCCGCGAATGGCGATGCCGGGTTCAATCACCGCTCCAGGGCACAGGGCACGAATATCCTCCAAGCTGCGACCAAATCCGCCCCCTTCGTGGGTACAGAAGGGGCGGACGCGCTTTCCCGAAAAATCGTACCGCTTTAGGAAAGCCGCCACCGCCATGGGCATGGTCCCCCAGAAATTGGGATAGCCCAGATAGATAATTTCGTAGTCCCCGATGCTCTGGGGCAGATCCTTGAGTTCCGGGTAATGCTTTGTTCTCAAGTCCTGCCTGGCCGCGTCGATGCACTGGTAGTAGTCCTTTGGATAATCCCGCACCGGTTTAATGCGGAAACACGCTCCGTGGGTGACTTTTTGAAGGACCGACGCCGCAATCTCCGTATTGCCCAGGCGCAGCTCCCGGACGGAACCATTCACCAAGTTTTGCCCTCGCCTGGAATAGTAGGCGATCAGCTGCTTCAATTTTTGTTTCCTCCATTTCTTTCGTACATCCATATTTTAACGGAAAATACATGAAATGGAAGGATAAAACAGCTATAATAGATCCAACCAAAAGGTGTGAACGTGAAGGAGAGACAAACCATGTATGACCGGCATCTGGATACCTTTTTGGAGGTCGCCGATTGCGGCAGCTTCCTGAAAGCCTCGGAAAAGCTCTATGTTTCCGCCAACGCTGTGACCAAGCAGATCAACCTCCTGGAAAGCGACCTGGGGGTGAAGCTCTTTCAGCGCAGCAAGCAGGGCCTGACCCTGACGGAGGCGGGAAAGCTCATTTACACCGAGGCGAAAAAGATGATCCGCCACAGCCGGGCCGTGCTGCAAAAGGCCCGGGAGCTGGAAAACAATCAGGAGTACACCATCCGCATGGGGGTCTCGCTGATGAACCCCGCTACGATTCTTCTGGAGCACTGGCACAAGGTTTCCGCCGCCTATCCCAACTTTCGGCTGGAAATCGTCCCATTTGAGGATACCGTACCGTCCTTTCAGGAGGTGCTGAATAAGCTGGGGGATAAAATCGATCTGGTAGCCTGCCCCTATGAGACGAATTTCTGGGGAGATCGGTACAATTCCTTCCACCTGTGTGACCTGCCGGTAAAGATCACCTGCTCCAAGCTCCACCCCCTGGCCGCCAAGGACAGCCTGACGGTTTCGGATCTTTTCGGCCAGACCTTGGTATTCGGTCAACCCAATACAAGCCCTTATGCCGATAAGATTCGGGATTTTCTAAAGCAATTCCCGGAGGTTCACATCCGGGATACCCCGATTTTTGACCTGACCCTGTTCAATCAAATTGCCGTCTCCCAGGAGCTGCTGGTCTCTGCCGACTGTTGGAAGGATGTGCACCCTATGCTGAAAACAATTTCTATCGATTGGGATTTCACCATGCCCTACGGCTTCATCTACGCCAAAGAGCCGCCGAAGGAAATGCTGCAATTTATCATGGCAATTGGAAACATCCTCATATAAGCGACGGCCCGGCAGTGATCGTACTGCCGGGCTGCCGCGTTTATTTCTGCTGATCTACCGGGGGCACCATTTTGGCGTAACCCTTCAGGAGCAGAGGCGTACTCTTATAGTAGCGCTTGTTCTTGTTCAGTGCCCGGATCTGCGCCATTTCAGCGTCAGTCAAGGCAAAATCAAAGAGGTCAAAATTGGATTGGATATGCTCCGGATTCTTAGAGCCGGGGATCACGATATTCCCGTCCTGGATATGCCAGCGCAGGATGATCTGGGCGGCGGACTTGCCGTATTTTTGCCCCAATTCTCTGAAAATTGGTTCCTGAAGCAGCTTCTTATCGCCGTGGCCCAGGGGATACCAGGCCTGGGGGATGATGCCGTTTTCACGCAGGAACTCCTTGAGCTTCGGCTCCTGGTTGTAGGGGTGCAGTTCTGTCTGCAAAACCGCGGGCTTGACCTCGCAGACGTACAGGATTTCCTTGACCTGCTCCAGGTTGAAGTTGGAAAGGCCGATGGCCCGGGTCTTTCCGGCCTTATAAGCGGCTTCCATCTGCTTGTAGCCCGCTACATAGTTGCCCGCAGGCTGGTGGATCAGCAAAAGGTCAATATAGTCCGTTCCCAGCCGCTCCAGGGTCTTGTCCACCGCGTCGGGCTGCTCGTAGAAGCTGGGCCACAGCTTGGTTTCCAGGAAAATCTCCTCCCGCCGCAAACCGGACTTCTTCACGGCCCGGCCAACGGCCTTTTCATTCACATAGGCGTTGGCAGTATCGATCAGGCGATAGCCGCTTGCCAGAGCGCTGACACAGGAGGCTTCCGCCTCGTCAGGGCTCAACAGGAAGGTGCCGATACCGGCCATAGGCATTTTCACGCCGTTATTGAGGGTTGCGTATTCCATATTGCTTTCTCCTTACAAGGTTTCATTCAGCTTTGCGGCTTCCGCCTTGTTGGTGGCCATGCCGCCGTAGGTCATGCCGTAGAGTCCAGCAAAGCGGCCCATGGTGTAGTCCCCGGCTTCCAGCATCCACTTTTCCGGGGCCGCGCCCTGGAAGACGAAGTAGAGCTTCCGACCCTTCAGGGCCCCGGTTTCTACCCGGCCATAGAACCGATCCAGCACATTGCGGACGCTGCCGCAGATGTTGTGCCAGTACACAGGAGAACCAACCACAATGACGCTGGCTTTTTCCATAGCCTTGATGACGGTGTTCAGCCCGTCCCCGGGGAGCTTCTGGCCGTAAGCACCGATGGTGTAGTCCGTCAGGTTCAGCGTCTCGTACTCTTTGCCCTTCAGCAGCTCCGCTGCCAATGCGGCGGTGTTGCCATGCTTGTTGGGGCTGCCGTTGATAAACAGAATGCTCATAATTGTTTCCTCCTAAATTTTAGTGATGAAAGTTTGTAAAGATTGCTTTTTCTTTCTGGGGCAGACCTTTGTCTTCCTTTTCCCGCTGGATGGCCCGCATCATAAAGGCCATATTGCGGCCCAGGGTGCGCATGGTCTGTAGGCCCTCCGCATCCAGCTTCACCTCGTCGGCACTGCCGCCGTAGACCATGTTCCAATATTGACTGGATGCCACCGGCATGCCGGTCATGGTGAAATACTTGTTCAGCACATCGAAAGAGGCCGTGTTGCCGCCCCGGCGGCAAGTGGTCACAGCAGCGCCAACCTTCATGGTCTTGTCGTCTGCCAGGGTGCTGAAAAACAGCCGGTCCATAAAGGAGATGGCCCCACCGGCGGGGGAGGCGAAGTAAACCGGCGCACCGATGACAAAGGCATCCGCCGCTTTCAGCTTGGGAGCCACTTCGTTTACCGCATCTTCAAAGACACATTTCCCCGTCTCGTGACATTTCCGGCAGGCAACACAGCCCCGGATGGCCCGGTTGCCTACATGGATCAGTTCCACTTCAATGCCTTCCGACTCCAGCGTGTTTTTCAGCTCCGTCAGAGCAGTGTAGGTGCAGCCCTTGGCGCGGGGGCTGCCGTTGATTAGCAATGCCTTCATGGATAATTCCTCCTTAACGTTCCTTTTCCAATATTCTAGACCGAAAATGTGCTTTAGGGAAGTTTCCTTTTGTTATAGAGTTTGTACCTTTACGTTATAACTATTTGGATGGTTGAAAAAAGAAAATTTTGTGCTATGATGATACTATCTTGAAAACTGGAGGCCGCTTATGAACTACACGCAGATTCAGCAATTTCTTGTTCTGTCCAAAACCATGAACATGACCAAAGCGGCCAAGGAGCTGTATATCACCCAGCCCGCTCTCAGCCACGCCCTGGCGAAAATGGAAGACGAGCTGGGGCTGAAGCTGGTCTATCGGGATGGAAACCGACTGGTTCTGACGGAAGAGGGCCGCAAAATCCAAAAGGACTTTGAAGCCATTGTCCATGCCTACGACGATATGAATGCCCACGCCAGTATGATGCGGGAGGGCCGCACTGAAAAGATCACCTTGGGCTTTGCCGGGGCAATCACCGCCTTTTCCTCTCTGTTTACCTACGGCATTCTTTCGGAATTTCAGGGGATCAGCATTCGGAAGATCTTCGCGGAGCATGAGATCATCGATAATATGCTGCAAAACGGGCAGATCGATTTTGCCATCACCTTTCCGCCGCTGACAGGGAAAAATATTGAGAGCCGCATTCTCGTCCATGACCCCATTCAGCTTGCGGTAGCCGGAGGGCATCCGCTTCTGAAGCAGTTCACCATTCATCTGGAGGATCTGGCCGACTATCCACTACTGAGCCTGACGGACGACAATCCGTTTACCGCCTACTGTGACGACCTGTTGCGCCAGCACAACGCCCCACCCATGCATTTCCAAAAGGTGAGCTATCACGATCTGGTTTCCCTGGTGGATCAGGGACGGAACGCCGGGCAGATCGCCTCTATTACAACGCGCAAGCAGTTTTCTAGCTGGTTCGGCCGGGGCTACCGCTGCATGCACATCGCGGATTTTGATGAGACGATGGACAGCGCCATCTGCTGGCGCATCGACAGCTACTTTGCCTACGAATACAAGGAACTTGTGGATTACCTGGAAAAGGGTTACGACCGGGTCTATTACCGAAATTACAGAAATATGAAACCGTCCTCAAAATAAATTTTTCCGATGTGCGGGCATATCCCGGAGTTTTCCGGTGATATGCCCGCTTTTTTTGTTTCCCCCAAACTTTTGCTCATAGGTCAATGAAAACTAATAATTAGACAGATGAAGCCGCAAAAGCTATACTATTTTTGTCCAAAGTAACCAACATAGAAAGGAGCTCATATATGGTACTCTACATGAATCGCTACACCGTCCGCCCCGGCACCCTGGATGCTTTTGTCCGGGAAATCAACGCGTCCGGTGTGGAGGCACGCTTCCGGGCAATGCCGGGCAACATCAAGTTTGACTACGCCATTCCGGTGAAAGACCCGGACACCCTTTACATGAATGACCTGTGGGCCGATGAACCCAGCTTTGAAGCGCACCTGCACTGTGAAACCGTGGATATCTGGCACGAGATCAAAGACCGTTATGTCATTGCCAAGGATGTCCGCCGCTACGATATTCCATGAAAGGAACACCAGATATGACGAGAGGATACGATGGGAAAAAACTTGGCTTCGGTTTTATGCGCCTGCCCCTGCTGGACCCCAATGATCCGGGCAGCGTGGACGCGGCCAAGGTAAATGAAATGGTGGACCGGTATATTGATGCCGGATTCAATTACTTCGATACCTCCTGGATCTACCACAGCTACAAAAGTGAATCCTTTGTGGGACAGTGCGTGGTAGACCGCTATCCCAGGGAGAAGCTGCAAATTTCCTCTAAAATGCCTCTGAAATTCATCAAAAACGCGACCATCGAAAAGGTGGACGATGTTTTTCAGCAGCAGCTTCAAAACTGCCATGTGGACTACTTTGATACCTACCTGATGCACGGCATCAACCGGGCCTCCTATGAAACGGCCCAGAAGATCCACTGCTTTGAGTATATGCACGAAAAGGTCAAGCAGGGCGTGATCGGTCGGTTCGGTGCTTCCACCCACGAGGACCCGGAATTTCTGGAGCAGATGCTGACGGATCACCCGGAAATCGATTTTGTGTACCTTCAAGTCAACTATCTGGATTGGGACAATCCCACCATCGCCTCCCGCCAGATGTGCGAGGTAGCTCAGAAGCACGGGAAGTATATCCTCGTCATGGAGCCATGCAAGGGCGGCTTGCTTGCCAAGGTCCCGCCGGAGGCAGAGGCACTGATGAAGGCCTACAACCCGGAGGCCTCCATTGCCAGCTGGGCCATCCGCTTTGCCGCAACGGCCCCCGGTGTGGACCGGGTCATGAGCGGCATGAGCACCCTGGCACAGGTAGAAGACAATGTAAAGACCATGCAGAACTTCCAGCCCCTGAACGAGGAGGAACTGCAAATCATCTGGAAGGTAGCGGAGATCATTCGCAAGCAGACCAAGATCCCCTGCACCCACTGCAACTACTGCCTGTCCAAGTGCCCGAAGCACATCCCCATTTCCGATTTCTTCAGCCTGGAAAATGACTTTTTCCTGTTCAACAACCCGAAGCATGTAGGAGGATACGGCGGACGCTACCAGAATCTTTGTATGTACCACGGCGCAAAGGCCGGGGACTGCGTCAGCTGCAAGCAGTGTGAGCAGGTATGTCCCCAGCACCTGCCCATCCATGAATACATGAAGGATGTTGCCGCCCATTTTGACGGTTGGAGCGCCAGCAAATCCCACAGCGGAAAATAAAACAAAGGAGTACGACTATGGAAGCAAAAAAGGATCTGCAAGAACGTTTGGACGTGCTGCACGCCTGCGTCCGGTATGAGCACACCTACCGGGTCCCCCATTTCAGCAATTTCTGGACCTGGAAAATTCTGGACTCGGACCTGCACCCGAAGCTCAGCGAGGCTCTGGCAGACTACGGAATGCTGGATCGGATGCAGTGTGAATTTCAGGAACGCTACGGCTTTGACACCCACTACGATGTGCTCAGCCGGAACCTTCTCAAGCCCTCCTCCATCATGGGCAGCAACCACCACCTGATCAACGACGAAACCGAATCCATCAATTTTTTTGACCATGTGCTCATGGAGGACACAGAGTACCCGGAGTACAAGACCAATCGCTGGGAGGTTTCCTGGCGGATGTTCCAGCGGAAATATCCAGATCTCACCCAGGGCACCATGGCAAAGGCCATTGCTCTGAACATGGAAAATGCCAACTACGTGCCCCATATGCAGGAGAAGCTGGCCCAGGTCTATGGCTGCCCGCCCTGCTACGGCCCCATTATCCAGGTGCCCCACGAGCGCTTCCACAAGTATTACCGGGGCATCAAGGCCGCCACCATGGATATGCGGCGGCACAAAGCCGACATGATCGACTGCTACGATGCCATTATGGAGGACGAGGTCATGCCTGCTCTGCGCAGGGCGCTGGCCACTGATACGTCGGGCTGCGTCTGCGATATTATGGAGCCCATGCTGGCCCACACCATGATGAACCAGAAGCAATGGGAAGTTTTCTATTGGCCGTACATGAAACAGATCATCGACGAGGTTCAGGCCGCCGGAAAGACCATTATGATCTTCGTGGAGAACAGCATTGTCCGGTTCAAGGATTATTTCCAGGATTATCCCAAAGGCGTTCTGACCCTGGTGCCGGAGCTGGACACCGTGCAGGAGCTCCGGGCCGCCATTCCCAACGCCACGGTTGTAGGCGGTCTGCCCTCCACCCTGCTGGGTCGGGGTACGCCGGAGGAATGTGTGGATGCCACCAGGAAAGTCATTGAGGATATGGGCGACGGCTTCATTCTCGGTGCCAACAAGATGATTTCCTTCCGCAATGACTGCCGCCGGGAGAACCTGCTGGCCGTCTGCGAATATGTTCAGAATTTCAGATGGTAAAGGAGGAAGAAACCATGAAAGCAACCGATGTATTCAACATGGATGATGTGGTCAACCAGGCATTTGCCGAGCTGGATGCCAAGGACCCCGCGCTGCTTGCCCAGAAGGTCAGCAGCGATTCCAAAGAGGGGCCCCAGGCCGTTGCGGATCGGCTGACGTTTCTGCCCCCGGAAAAGCGAATGGGCGCACTGATCGGGTTCGTCATGGCTATGCTCTGCGACTAAGCAGGAGGGAAGAGAGATGTCAATACAAAAGCATTACTACGGCTATAAGATTCTTGTGACTATGGCACTTCTGATGCTGCCCATGAGTCTCATTATGAACACGGCAAGCGTTTTTTACACCCCCTGCACCCAGGAGCTGAACGTCTCCCTGGCCGCCTTCGGCGCGAACCTGACCATTGTCATGCTGGGCAGCGCTTTCGGCGCTCCCTTCGTCACCACACCTCTGACCCGGAAGGTCAAGCTGCGCTGGCTGATCTCCGCCGCGCTGTGCGTGGAAGCTCTTTGCTTCGCGGTTCGCGCCATGACCACCAGCATCTATCTGTTCTATGCCACCTCGCTGCTGATCTCCTTCCCAATGGGCCTGCTGTGCAATGTCTCCATTCCCATCGTTGCCAACGCCTGGTTCCCCAAGAAGCCCGGCTCCGCCATTGGCATCATGGCCAGCTCCCAGGGCCTGGGCGGCATGCTCTTTTCCGCCATTGGCGGCGTGCTGATCCAGAACATCGGCTGGAGGAGCACCTTCTGGGTCTGGGCCGGCATCTGCCTGGTGTTTGCCCCCGTTGCGGCCATTGTTATGCGCAATGACCCCTCCGAGGTCGGTCAGGTTGCCCCCGGCATGGACGAGGCCCCTACCGCCGCCGGAAAGGCTGCTGAGCTGCCCGGTATGTCCCGGGAGCGGGCGCTGAAGACCGGTGCCTTCTGGCTGCTGGCCATCACTCTGATTATGACCAGCTTCTGCGCCAACGTAAATTCCTACATCAATCCCTACAGCCAGCAGATCGGCATGTCCGCCGCTATGGCCGGTTTGGTCTCCGCAATGATCCAGGCAGGCGTGTTTGTCAACAAGATTCTGCTCGGCAACATCTGTGATCGAAAGGGTGCCCGGGTGGGCGGCATGTTCTACGTCGCTACCGCTATCGTCTGCTTCCTGCTGATCCTGTTCTCCGCCGGTAAGATCGGCATTATCATGGTGGGCTGCTTCCTCATTGGACCGCTGTACGCCGCTGTCAACCTCTATGGCCCCATTATGACCCGTACCCTGTTCGGGCAGAAGGATCAGCCCCGGATCTGGGCATTGTATGTGCTGTTCTTCTGCACCTTCGGCGGTTCCGCCGCTACCATCTGGGGCGCCGTTATCGGCAAGGTCGGCTATGCCGGTGCTTTCTGGTTCGTGATTGGCCTGCTGGTAATCGTTGGCGCGCTGATCCTCGTGCTCACCGCCCTGCGTGACAAGACCGTTGCCAAGTGGGATACCCCGGAAATTCAGAAATAATTCCGGTTTTGCCTGTGAGCGGAAAGGAAACGCTTTATGAAAAAGAATCGAACAGTGCTCCATCTCTGTATTGCGGCCATACTCTTTTTCCTGATCAAGTTGCTCTTTCCCGTGGTAAACGGCATTACCCCAATCGGTGTCAGTGTCATCGCCCTGTTTTTCAGCATCGTCTACCTTTGGACCTTTGAGGGGGTAGGCTGGGTCAGCCTGCTAGCGATTGCCCTATTTCCCTGCACCGGTGTAATGAGCTATTCAGAGATCGCCGCCAATTCCTTTGGCAGCTGGGTAACGGTGTTCACATTGGCTTCCTGCATTCTGAATCACGCGCTTTCAGAATCCGGCATGACGGACCGAATCGTGAAGTGGGCCATTACCCGCCCCGCAGTCCAGCACCATCCCTGGCGGTTCCTGTGCGCTCTGTTCCTTTCGGTCTATCTGGTCTGCTTTATTCTGGACTGCACGCCGGCAGCTCTGGTGTTCTTTCCCATGACGCTGGCAATTTGTGAGCAGATCGGGTGCGAAAAGCAGGAAAAGCTGTCTAAGGTGATTTTTGCCGGGGTCATGCTGAGCATTCTGCTGGGCTACTGTGCCACCCCCATTTCCCACTCTATTCCGATCCTGTTTATCGGCCTGATCAACGCGGATTTTGGGATTGGCATGAACTTTGCGGACTGGTGCAAAATTGGTATTCCTTCCTCTCTTGTAATGTTCCTGCTTCTGCTGCTGTTTTTCCGGGTGGTTATCCGCCCGGACGTTCGGAAGCTAGAAAATTTTGACGCGGAAGCGGTGCTGGCAGCGATGCCGCCTATGACGAGAAAGCAGAAAATCATCTCCGCCACCTACGGTGTGGTCATTCTCCTGTGGCTGTGCCCCACGATCCTGCAAAGCATCGCACCCACCGCTGCGGCCTGGATCACAGCCGCCGGATACATCTTCCCGGTGGTTGCCGCCATTGCGTTTTTGCTCTGCGTCCAGGACCAGGGGAAGCCTGTTTTGGACTTTGATGCCGCCCTGCACAGCGTCAGCTGGCCGCTGATCCTGTTGACCGCTGGAATTATGCTGGTGAATCCCTGTATTTCCTCGGAGCGCTCCGGTATTATTCCCTTCCTGAGCAGCACCCTGGGCCCGCTGTTCAGCTCGGCCTCTTCCAAGTGGGTGCTCATTGCACTGGCCGCGGCCTGGGTCATGGTTCAAACAAACTTTATGAGCTGTTTCGTCAGCGGGCAGCTGGTCTACACTGTCTTTACACCTCTGGCCATTGCGCTTCCCGCCTTTGGCCTGAACGGTCCGGCTCTAGGGGTTATGATCGCTTACGCCTGCGGTGTTGCATTTCTGTCGCCCCCTTCCTCCGGCCCGGCAGCAGTTTTTATCTCTACGGACTACTACACGCCTGGCGATGCTCTGAAATACGGAACGCCGCTTATGATTGTGTACATACTCCTGAGCGTGGTTGTACTATACCCCTTGGGTGCCGCCTGGCTATGATCCTGCAAATTCTTCAGAAAGGACGATTTTTATGATTATTATTGGTGAAAAAATCAACGGTGCGATTCCCGCTGTGAAGGCAGCCATTGCCGCCCGTGATGCCGAAGTGATCCGGCAGCGGGCCATTGCCCAGACCCAGGCCGGAGCCCATTACCTGGACTGTGCGCCCTCTACCGCACCGGAAGTGGAATACGATGCCATGGTCTGGCTGATCGAGCAGATTCAGGCGATATCCGAGCTGCCTGTCTGCATTGACAGCCCCAATGCCAAGCTCCTGGCCCGGATTTTGGAGGAGGGCCATGTACACAAACCCGGTATGGTCAACTCCGTCAACGAAGAGGGGGACAAATGCGAAACCATTTTTCCCCTGATTGCGGGCACCGACTGGAATGTGCTGGGCCTGACCTGTGACAAAGAGGGCATCCCCGCTCAGCCGGAGAAAAAGCTGGAGATCGCCAAGCGCATCATCGACAAGGCAGACCATTACGGTGTCAAGCTCTCCAACCTCCACATTGACCCCTGCGTTATGGCCTTGGCTACCATGCCCTCCAGCATGAAGGATTTTGAAATCTGCATTCAAGGCATCCATGAATATGCCCCGGAGGTGAAGGTCACCGGAGCCATCTCCAATATTTCATTTGATATGCCGGCGAGAAAATACGTCAACGCCAACTGTATGGCTTATGCCATCCGGGCAGGCCTGGATTCCGCTATTATGGACCCCTGCAATATGGACATGATGGGCACCATCTACGCCTGCGAGGCCTTGTGTATGAAGGATAAGAGCGGCAGAAAGTATAACCGCGCCTATCGGCAGGGCAAATTCGGTGTCAAGAAATAACACAAACGCACTACTTATGATCGGGAGGAAATGAATATGATCGATTACGAAGCATTGGCAGAAGCCATGGGCGAACTGGATGAAGATGTCATGGTGGAAACCCTGAACAAGGTGATGGAGGACGGCGGCAGCGGAGCCCAGGAAGCCATGGCCGCCTGCCAGAAGGGCATGGACATTGTAGGCAGCCGTTTTGAATCCGGCGAATACTTTGTCGGTGACTTGATCTATGCCGGGGAGCTGATGACCGAGGCTGTCAGCATTCTGAAGGATGCACTGGTTTCCGGTGAGAGCAGCGGCGATGCCAAGACAAAGCTGATTCTGTGCACCGTCAAGGACGATCTGCACGACATTGGCAAGAACATTGTCCGGGCCATGCTGGAGGCCGCCGGGTTTGAGGTCATCGACCTGGGCATTGATGTGCCCGCCGAAAAGGTGGTAGAGGCTGTCAAGGCAGAGAACGTCAAAATTGTGGCCCTGTCCGGCGTTCTGACCCTGGCCATTGATTCCATGAAGAAGACGGTGGATGCCATCAAGGCCGCCGGTATGAAGGATGTAAAGGTGATCATCGGCGGTGCGCCCGTGTCCGAAGAGGCCATGCGCATCACCGGTGCTGACGAATGGGCACACAGCCCTCAAAAAACGGTAGCAACCTGCAAAGCGTGGGCTGCACGATAAAAAAGGAACCAGGGGCTCCGGTTTTTCGGGGTCCCTGGTCCATTTTGAGTTTAGAATAATACACAGGCAGTATAAGTGATCGTCCGGGTCCCATGGTAGTAGGGCAGCCCATTGTCCCGGCAGACCTGGGTCACAAACAATCCATACCCTTCCATAGAGGAGTAGGCCTTTTCCGGGAATCGGCAGGGTTCCGGGTAGGCACATTTCTTGCAGATTCGGCAGCCGCCGGCCCCCAGGCAGAGCGCCTGGGGATATTTTTTGCGTACCGCCTCACAAAAAGTGCGGAAGTGCTCCATGTGCAGCTTTTCCGTTTCCCGGTAGCAGCGGGAGTCAATGTCCTTTTGCATATACCCCACGGTTTGCAGGAGAATTCCTGTGCTGTGTTCCCGCATTTTTGCCTGGCACACCTCCAATGTTCCGCAGACCGGAGGGCAGGTCCAGTTGTGATGGTAGGCGTGGCATCGGTCTTCCGCGCACATCTCCCGGATATCTTGACGCACCTCCAATTTGGCAGTTTCCAGGGGCGCTGCCTCCGAGAAACCAATTTCCTTTGCCAGTTTGATCCATTCTTCCATGACACACCTCTAAAACCGCATCTGTTTCGCGAATTCGTGCTGGAAGCCGGGAACGCTGCCCAGCTCCAATGCCTGGATCCGCTCCCGCAGTACATCCGTTTTCACAAATTCCGCCTTGCTGCAGGCCATTGCCTTTGCCCCGCTCCCGGCGGCATTTCCAACGGCCTGAATTCTCCCCTGTAACGCCCTGGGCAGGAGCCCAATTTTGCAGGCGCTGTCCGGGGACAGAAAGCTTCCAAAGGCACCTGCCAGCAATACCTGGTGAATCTGGCGCAGTTCGATAGACAGTTCCCGTGCCATCAGCTGAATCCCGGCGGCAATGGCCCCCTTGGCCAGCTGTACCTGGCGAATATCCTCTTGGGTCAGGTAAACCTCTTTGGTCAGGCGGACAATGCGGGCTCCATCCAGCTCCTCGGTTGTCTGAATACGCCCCCTCTGGTTGAGGAACCCGGCATCCAGGCAGCAGGCCACCGCGTCAATCAGGCCGGACCCGCAAATGCCCACAGCTTTTCCGCCGCCAATGACGCTGCAGCGGAATTGGCCGTTCTCCAGCCATACATGGTCAATGGCCCCGGCCGCACCCCGCATACCAAAGCGGATATTGGCCCCCTCCAGCGCCGGACCCGCAGCCGTAGAACAGGCGACCATCCGTTTTCTGCAGCCCAGAACCATTTCTCCGTTGGTGCCAATATCCACCAGCAGCGTCCACGCCTGTGCCTGATCCAATTCTGTCGCAATAACACAGGCCATGGTGTCCGCGCCTACATAGCCGGATATATCCGGGACAGTCAAAAGCGCAGCATCTCCCCAGAGCGGCAGAAACGCATCGGCTCTCTGAACCTGCGTGCGGGTCAGAATCGGCGTAAAGGGGATCTCCGCAAGATTTTTCGGGGAAATCCCCAGGAAAAGCTGCTGCATACAGGGATTTCCTACAACGCAGACAGTTCTGATATCCCGTGGCAGCCTTCCGGACTTGCGGCATAGCTCCTGGGTCAGTTCTTCCAATCCGTCACGGACAGAGGCGGTCAGTGCCTCAAGCTTCCCGGATATGGCTGCCTGCAAGCGGGATACCACGTCTGCGCCAAAGGACTTTTGGGGGTTCAGCATACTGGCAGAAGCCAGCTGTGTTCCCTGTTCATCCAGCAGATATCCTGCAATGGTGGTTGTTCCGATGTCAAAGGCCAGCAGCACACCCGCCCGCACAGGCGTTCCCGTCCGGCGGCATTCCAGTCCCTCCGTTAAAATTGAGGTATCTCCGCCTTGCTTTGGGACAGTCACGGTCATATCCCTGCAAACTGCCGTCTGGCAGGCCAGCACTGCTGCGCCATCGACGCAAACCGTGCATTTGCCGCATTTCCCGTGGCCGCCACAGGGCGCTTCCGGGGCCAGCCCCTGACGGCGCAAGACCTCGAAAAGATTTTCTCCGTTTGGAACGGATACGCTGCACCCATCGGAGAGAATATAGACGATCCAGTGCTGTTCCATTTGACGCATCCCCCTTTCAAAGGGCATTGTTTATTAAATCGTCTTTCCCATACGGTAGGCCTTTTCCATAGCGGGCGTTCCCAGGACCTTGCCCGGCTCATAAACGCCGCTGCCAATGATGGTTCCCCGCTCCACGGCCCCCGCCACGCAGTCCGCATAGCCGTGCAGGCAGGCCAGCGTCGTATCCGCGGCAGACAGGTCTGCCTCCGCCATGGTTACAATGTAGTACAGCTCCTTGCCGCGCACCTCCCGCCACCGGGCCAGACTCCGGTCAACGAGCGTTTTCAGCTGTGCGTCAATGGAGTAGAAATATACGGGCGTTGCCAGCACCAGCACATCCGTATCGATCATCTTTTGCAGAATCTCTGCCATATCATCCTTCCGGGCGCATTCCCCGCCGTGATTGCGGCAGTAATAGCAGCCGGAGCAGGGGGCAATTTTCTTGGAGGCCACCCGAATTTTCTCCACCTGATGCCCTGCTTCCAGAGCGCCCCGCATAAATTCATCACACAGCAGGTCCGAGTTGCCTCCTTTTCGAGGACTCCCGGACAAAATCAATACCTTTTTTCCCATGTTTTGTACTTCCTTTCTTTTTTCATTATAGCACAAAGAGAGACTTGATTTGAAGTCTCTCCCCCTGTGATAAGTAATGACTTTTATGTATTGGACAATAACTTTCCCTCATAGGAATTGTTTATTTGTTTTCCAATTTCTTATAAAACTTCTCAAAGGTATAGCGGTATTGGCCTTTTGACCATTCTCCGAAGGTAATGGCTTCTTTGGGGCAGCAATTGATACAAGCTCCACATTTTTCACAGCGTTCCTTCACCCACACAGGCTTTCCGTCACGCAGTTCGATTGCTTGCACCGGACAGCGCTTTACGCAGAGTCCACAGGAAACACACTTGTCGCACTGGACGGAGAATGGGGTTGTAAAGGAGCGGTACATCCAGTAAAAGGGCGACAATGTTAAGGTGAAGTTCCCATTGCCTGGGCCTCGGTTTTCTTCGTAAGCCACACCTACTGTACGTTTTTTTATTTGGTCGATAATAGGGGTCAGCCGTTCTTCAGCAGAGGCCAGCCGGGTCAGAGTCGTTTCCTCTGTATCGTAAGCCGATCCAAATACTGCCGTATTATCCGGCATGATCATTCCGAAAGTGCTGGCCATGGGAAGGGCATCCCGGGAGAAGCATGCACTGGCTCGGTCTGAAAAATTACTGTAGCTACATACGGAAAAGGTATAAGCACCGTTTGCATGGATTCCATTGGCGAACTTCGCCATGGTCACAGGGGCGGCACAGGAGAAAACCGGCCAGACGAACCCAATGGAGTCCCGCTCTGAAAAGGAATACGCTTTGGGATCTTCTCCTACAATGTCAACAGCTTTGTCATTCAGTGCCGCCGCAATTTTCTTTGCGATCCAGCGGCAATTTCCGGTAGCGGAATAGTAAAAGACCATATTTAGCCCTCCTCTATTTGCACTCCATCAGAATCTCATAGATTTCGTCATGGGTCAGCTTCTTGCAGCATCCGGCGGTGAGGTTGGTGGAATCCGCAATGGCCCGGAAATCCGTGTCGGCGGGGATACCCAGCTCGTAGAAGGAAGTGGGCATACCGATTTCCCGGATAAAGGCCGCCAGGGCTTCCACACCGGCCAGAGCCGTTTTCTCCTTGCTGTCCTTGGGTTCGATGCCCCAGACGTTTTCTGCAAATCGGGCAAACCGAGGGGCTCCCGCCTTGCAGATGTGTCGGTACAGCACGGGATGGATCACCGCCAGGCTCGCGCCGTGGTTACAGTTGGTGTAGGCACCCAGCTGGTGCTCGATTTGGTGGGCCTGGAAATCCGTGACCTTGCCGATTTTCAGCACGCCGTTCTCCGCCATGGCAGAGGCCCAGGCCAGTTCGCTGCGGGCATTGTAATCGCTGGGATTTTTGAGCAGCACCCGGATATTGCGGATGACGCTGCGCATGACGGCCTCGTTTATATCATCAGACAGGTTGTTTTCATCGGGCTTCCCGAAATAGGTCTCCATGGCGTGGCTTAAAGTGTCGAAAGCGCCGGAAATCACCTGCTTCATAGGCACAGACATGGTATACTCCGGGTCCAGGAAGGCGTAGGATGCCTGGGCCCCCCAGAGAGCGCCCTTGATTTTCTTCTCCTCGTTGGTGATCACCGCACCGTTGTTCATCTCACTGCCGGTGCCGAACACGGTAACGATGGTGCAAAGGGGGATGAACTCCGTGGGATAGGTGTGCTTCGTATACTCCATTTCCCAGATGTCATCATTCAGCTTTGCCTGGGCAGCGACCACCTTGCAGCAGTCGGACACGCTGCCGCCGCCTACGGCCAGAATCAGGTCAACATTGTTTTCCCTGGCTATTTTAGCCCCCTCCTGAACCTTGGCATAGGTGGGGTTGGACATGATCCCGGAAAATTCCACGATTCGCTTTCCGGCGGCATTCAGAATGCCCACGATCTCGTCATAGACCCCGTTGCGCTTGATGGAGCCGCCGCCATAGGCCAGCATCACCGTCTCACCATAGTTTTTCAGCAGGCAGCCCAGGTATTCCTTCACGCCGTCCTTGCCAAAGTAGACCTTGGTTTTGTTCTCGAAAATAAAGTTGTTCATAATAAAAACTCCTTTCAAAGTTCACTTCATTTGTTGTTCCCAGAAATCAACCGCATCGTCCAGCCACCCTTCCGCGGAGGTACCGGTGCCCAGGCCAAAGCCATGGCCCAGGCCAGGATAGCGGTGGAACTCCGTGGGGATGCCGTCCGCACGCATGGCATCCAACCTTGCCTTCATGATTTGCCAGGGGGCGATGCCGTCTCGGTCTCCGACGCAGGCATAGGTGGGCGGGTCCTCCTCGGAGTATTCGCCTAACCCCGTGTATTGCATGACGACCGTTCCGGGTCTCGGCAGGTCATCCCCGCCAAAAGCTGCCGGGCCGTAGGTTCCAAGCCAGGCCGCCATTCTGGCTCCCGCCGAACCGCCCCAGAGGGAATAACAGGCCGTATCCACTTCCAGTTCCTGGGCGTGGTCAAAAATAAAGGTAATGGCCCTTGCTAAGTCCTCGCAAGCTGTCTGTGCGCCGGGGCGGTAAATCAGAGCAAAGGCGTTGTAGCCCTTCTTCGATAGCTCCAACGCATGAGGAAAGCTGTCCTGCATGGCCCCCACAAAGGCGAAGGCCCCACCGGCGTTGCAAATGGCGAACTTTTCACCTGGGTTCCCCTTGAAGTAGAAAAGGCCCGTGTCCCGCTTGGCGGGGTCCGACTTCTTTTCCTGCTCCGTGTAAATGTCGTAAAAGACGGTCTGCCCCGCCTCCACCCGGTCATAGAGGGTATTCACGATTTCCACAGTCTCCTCCGGGTCGATGTGGCTGTAGTAGGTAAGCTCCAGCTCCTCCAGGGTATCACCGCTGTAATAGTAAGTATTCGTAGGGAACAGCAGGCGGCCAAAGCCGTCAAAAGCGGGATCGTTTTGCACGTCCTCGATTCTGGATTCCCTGGTAAAGGCTGCCATGCTCTGGGGTTTCGTCTGCTGCTCCACCGGTGCGGCCTTTGCGCTGCATCCGGCCAGTAAGAGCATCCCGCAGAAAAGCAGCGCCGCAATCCAATCGCCCTTCATTTCATCAACTGCCTTTCCTTGATTTCTGCCTTTATTATAGAAAAAGCGAGGCTTCCTAGGAAGTCTCACTTTGTTTCTAAGTATTTACCTTTGGGTTATAAGTCCCGGCATACCGCAGCCGCCGCATCCAGGAACCGTGCCACGGCGGGGGTGGGCTGGGGCGCGTGCAGCAGGCCAAAGGGAATGCTGTGGTCCCATTCCGTGGGAATGACTTTGAGGAGCGGATGCACATTGGCCCAGCTGGGGATGGCGAGAAGAACATCATTTGTGTTTTCGCAGCGATTGAATACGTCCATGCTGTAAAAGTCAAAATCCACAATGCGGATCTCCGGGTGCTGCTGCCAAAGTTCATCCCGCAGCTGATCCACATAATGGCTCCACCCACGGTGCATCAGCAGAAGATTCTCCCCGTAGAGGTCAGAGAGTTGCAGACGGTCCTTGGTAGCCAGATGGTGGTGAATGGACACCGCACAGCAAAAGGGCACACGGGACAGCTCTAACCCGGCACAGCTGCGCAGGTCCAGCATGGTCTCGTCAAAAATGCCGCCCACTACATCGATGTTCTTCCCTAAGTTGCCCAGAATCTCCCGGGCGTTCTCCGGGGTATTTTCAAAGGGGATGATCTGGAACTTCATATCCGGACAGCAGGTCGTGATTTTCGACCACAGGGGCATCAGCACCTGGGCCGGGGTCATGGGCGAGGAGCCGATCCGAATCACATCCGCATCCTCCTGCATGGCGTTTTTGGCCCGTGTTACGGAGTCCCGGCAATACTGGATGATGTACTTTGCGTCCTGGTACATAGACCGCCCCGCCTTGGTCAGCGTCAACCCCCGGTGGCTCCGATCAAACAGCTTTACGCCCAGATTTTCTTCCAGCAAATTGATCTGCTTGATCACCGCCGTCGGCGTAATAAAGCTCTCCTCCGCCGCCCTGTTAAAGCTCCCGGCATCCGCTACCCGCAGAAAGGTTTCCAATTGGGGATTGTACATTGCGATCACATCCTTTCACGGAAATTATACAGTAGGAATGTGAAGTTTTCAACTGTCAGTCCCAGCCGCTCCGGGCTTTCATGGAATTTCGCTTTTATTGTATGAAAATAGCAGAATCTATGCGCAACTGCCTATAAAACAAAATCCGTTATGAACACCCGCACCAAAAAAGAGAGCCCCTCGGGGCTCTCTTTTTTGGTATTCGGGCGACGGGCTCGAACCCATGTAAATGCAGCAGTCCGGTGGACTGTTGCCACCCGGCGGCTCGACGCCGGATGCTCCATAGTGTAATCGAGTCCTGTCGCCCGCACCGGAAACAGCGGCAGACTCGAACCCATGTAAATGCAGCAGCCCGGTGGACTGCTGCTGAATTCCGGCTCGACGGAATCCACACCTTAATAATATAGTCGAGTCCTGTCGCCCGCACACGAGAGGTCATCCGCACCGGAAACAGCGGTGAAGTCGAAAAGATTGCCGTTTTTGCGGATATTCTGCTGGCATTCCCGGATGGATTGCGATACAATGATACTGAACTCCAATTAAAATCTTTAAAAAAGATTTTAATTGCCTGAAGGGCA
>OLHG01000606.1_pt1 | contig 25204 bp, 18 predicted proteins | sample 1605971 | NCBI WGS metagenome assembly OLHG01 (sample SAMN03283289) | human gut metagenome | biome: human-associated habitat; material: feces | host: Homo sapiens | place: Peru | collected 2012 | reverse complement strand
CCACCGTGCCGCCCACCGCCAGCCGATGGCGCTCCCGCCGGTTTGGCCGCGGTGGAACCCGAGGTGTCAGAATTGCTGCTAAAGTGCCAGATGCCTATCGCCCCCGCGACCACCACCAGCACGGCCAGCGCTACCCGCCAGCGAATCTTATGACTGCCTTTCATCGTTATAGGTGTCTCGTCCTGAATCATTTCACGAAATGATACTAGTTTAGTAACGGAACGCTCGGGAAAAATGGAGGAAATATGAAACACGGAAGGAATCGTCTGAATCGCGTCAGCTTTACGAGCCGCCTCGCAATCCGTGGCGATGAAAAACCGCGCAATCGCCGCGTGTGCTACCGTCAGCGGCGTTTAGCAGGGCGCTAAAACAGGAAAGCCCCTCCTGACGAAGGGGCCTTTTATAAGGAAAGGGTTATGATGAGGCTAGTCATCATACTGGTGATACTCTTAGTGATTAGCTTCCAGGCTTACTAAGAACACCAGGGGGAGGGGGAAACCTCTCCCTAACCCTCACTCCTGAAATTATGTCACTCCGCCCTTAGTGTCAATCGACGGCTCTCCGTTCTTGCGAGGCGAATAGCAAAATTTTCTGCGCCGCCGGGCCTAATTCTGAAAGTTTCTTCGTTTGCTCTTATTTCATTATTGCAGTCGGTATGATACCGGACCTCAATAATTCTCTAAGAAAGGATTTCTTATGAGCGAACAAATCACGTTTGCCACCAGCGATTTTGCCAGTAACCCGGAACCACGTTGCCCCTGCATTTTGCTGCTGGATGTTTCTGGTTCTATGAACGGTAGACCCATTAATGAACTTAACGCCGGATTGGTTACCTTTCGCGATGAGCTGCTTGCCGATTCGCTGGCCTTAAAAAGAGTGGAACTCGGCATTGTGACGTTCGGCCCGGTGCATGTGGAACAACCCTTTACCAGCGCCGCTAATTTTTTCCCGCCCATCCTGTTTGCCCAGGGCGATACACCAATGGGCTCTGCCATTACCAAAGCCCTGGATATGGTTGAGGAGCGGAAACGTGAATATCGTGCCAATGGTATTTCCTATTATCGTCCGTGGATTTTCCTGATCACCGATGGTGCACCAACCGATGAGTGGCAGGCTGCCGCCAACAAAGTGTTTCAGGGGGAAGAAGATAAGAAGTTTGCCTTCTTTACCATCGGCGTTCAGGGGGCGGATATGAAGACGCTGGCACAAATCAGCGTTCGTCAGCCTTTGCCACTGCAGGGATTACAATTCCGTGAACTGTTTAGCTGGTTATCCAGTTCGCTGCGTTCGGTTTCCCGCTCCACGCCGGGAACGGAAGTTGTGCTGGAAGCGCCAAAAGGCTGGACGTCAGTGTGAGCTGGCGTCTGGTTTATGCATCCGCTGTTGGAACGTCGCACATTAGCGCTGATTTACCTTGTCAGGATGCCTGCCAGATGCAGGTTGCCTGGCTAAATGACCAGCAGCCATTATTGTCGGTATTTGTCGCTGATGGCGCAGGTAGCGCCTCGCAGGGAGGCGAAGGTGCGATGCTCGCCGTCAATGAAGCGATGGCTTATATGTCGCAAAAAGTGCAGGGCGGGGAATTGGGGCTTAATGATGTCCTCGCAACGGACATTGTGCTGACCATTCGTCAGCGACTTTTTGCCGAGGCGGAAGCCAAAGAATTAGCGGTTCGCGATTTTGCCTGCACGTTTTTGGGATTGATTTCATCAGCTAATGGCACCTTGATTATGCAGATTGGCGATGGCGGCGTGGTGGTAGATTTGGGTCACGGTTTGCAACTGCCGCTCACGCCGATGGTGGGGGAATATGCCAATATGACGCACTTCATTACTGATGAAGATGCCGTTTCCAGACTGGATACTTTCACCAGCACTGAGCGTGCGCACAAAGTTGCAGCATTTACGGATGGTATTCAGCGACTGGCGTTAAATATGCTGGATAATTCTCCGCATATGCCTTTCTTTACCCCGTTTTTCAATGGACTGGCGTCAGCAACGCAGGAACAACTCGATTTATTACCTGAATTGTTAAAGCAGTTTTTGTCCAGCCCGGCGGTAAACGAGCGTACGGATGATGATAAAACGTTGGCACTGGCGCTGTGGTTACCATGAAACCCACTTTATATACTGCTACTGGTGAGTGCGTTACGCCAGGCCGTGAACTGGGCAAAGGCGGCGAAGGTGCGGTTTATGATATCGAGGAGTTTGTCGAGAGCGTCGCCAAGATTTATCACACGTCGCCTCCCGCCTTAAAACAGGACAAACTTGCCTTTATGGCTGCGACAGCTGACGCGCAGTTGTTGAATTATGTCGCCTGGCCGCAGGCAACGCTTCACGGTGGACGAGGTGGAAAAGTTATCGGTTTTATGATGCCAAAAGTTTCTGGTAAAGAACCGATTCATATGATCTATAGCCCGGCACATCGTCGCCAGAGTTACCCTCATTGTGCGTGGGATTTTCTACTCTATGTTGCGCGCAATATTGCTTCATCTTTTGCTACGGTTCACGAGCACGGGCACGTCGTGGGTGACGTAAACCAGAACAGCTTTATGGTAGGTCGCGACAGCAAAGTGGTGTTGATCGATAGTGACTCCTTTCAGATTAACGCCAATGGCACACTGCATTTATGCGAAGTCGGCGTGTCGCATTTTACGCCGCCAGAGCTGCAAACCATGCCATCATTTGTCGGCTTTGAACGCACAGAAAATCACGATAATTTTGGCCTTGCGTTGCTGATATTTCACGTCTTGTTTGGTGGGCGGCATCCTTATTCCGGTGTACCGCTTATCTCTGATGCGGGTAATGCGCTGGAGACGGATATTGCCCATTTCCGTTATGCCTACGCGTCAGATAATCAGCGACGTGGTTTAAAACCGCCGCCACGATCGATTCCGCTGTCGATGTTACCGGGCGATGTTGAAGCCATGTTTCAGCAGGCATTCACGGAAAGTGGCGTGGCAACCGGGCGTCCGACGGCAAAAGCGTGGGTAGCGGCACTTGATTTACTACGCCAACAGTTAAAGAAATGTACCGTTTCGGCAATGCATGTTTATCCCGGTCATTTGGCTGACTGCCCATGGTGTGCGCTGGATAATCAAGGTGTTATCTATTTTATTGATCTCGGCGAAGAGGTCATTACCACCGGCGGGAATTTTGTGCTGGCGAAAGTCTGGGCGATGGTGATGGCGTCAGTAGCACCGCCAGCATTGCAATTGCCATTACCCGATCATTTCCAGGCTGCTGGCAGGCCGCTTCCTTCAGGCCTGTTAAGGCGCGAATACATCATTCTGATTGAGATCGCACTGTCAGGGTTATCGCTGCTGCTTTGCGGCCTTCAGACAGAACCGCGTTATATCATTTTGGTTCCCGTGCTGGCGGCTATCTGGATTATTGGCAGCCTGACAAGCAAAGCGTACAAAGTAGAAGTCCAGCGACGAAGAGAGGCTTTTAATCGCGCAAAAATGGACTATGACCATTTAGTCAGCCAGATCCAACAGTTGGGCGGGCTGGAAGGTTTTATCGCCAAACGGGCGATGCTCGAAAAAATGAAGGACGAAATTCTTGGGTTACCGGAAGAAGAAAAGCGCGATCTGGCAGCACTTCACGACACCGCAAGGGAACGGCAGAAGCAGAAGTTTCTGGAGGGATTTTTTATTGATGTTGCCTCTATTCCCGGCGTTGGCCCTGCGCGTAAAGCGGCGTTACGGTCCTTTGGTATTGAAACAGCAGCGGACGTTACCCGACGGAGCGTTAAGCAAGTTAGGGGTTTTGGTGATCATCTGACCCAGGCGGTTATCGACTGGAAAGCGAGTTGCGAACGCCGTTTTGTTTTCAGGCCGAACGAAGCGGTAACGCCTGCAGACAGACAAGCGGTAATGGCAAAAATGGCCGCCAAACGACATCGGCTGGAATCGGCGCTGACTGTCGGTGCGACAGAGTTGCAGCGATTCCGCCTTCAAGCTCCAGCACGGACCATGCCGTTGATGGAACCGTTACGTCAGGCGGCAGAAAAACTGGCTCAGGCGCAGGCTGATTTAAGCCGTTGCTGAGCCAGTTTTCAATTAACGAAACACCACTTCCGCCCAGCGTGCCAGCCCGGCGGTGACGGAGCCAAAGTCATCGCCGCCTGCAATCGGAATGCCCGGCAACTGTTCTGTCAGCGCTTTTTTAATCAGCGGTGAACGGGCGCTACCGCCGGTCAGATAGATAACATCCGGTTTTTCCTGGGCGTTATCCAGCGCCAGTTGCACCTGTTCCAGAATCCGCGCCAGTGGCTGGTTGAGGGCGCTTTCCAGCCCTTGCTGGCTAATCAGCGTAGCCAGTTCATCGCTGATAAACGGCAGTGAGGCGCGGGTTTCCGCTACGCTTGAAAGCGCAATTTTGCTCTCTTCTGCGCTACGTACCAGGCGATAGCTTAAACGCTGACGCCAGACTTTCTGTAACAGGGCCACTTTTTCCGGTTCGCGGGCATCGCGTACCAGATCGTTAAGCAGACGACCGTTGGCACTACTGTAGAAATCACTTTGCGCAGGTACGTCGTTGATGGCAACCGCATTCCACCACGGCAGAATCGGCAGGGCGATGCCTTTTTCGGTTTCGCCCCCCATGCCCAGTAACGGCATCAGGTTCTTAAACGCCAGTGCGATATCCAGATCGTTACCACCAATACGGCAACCACTATGACCCAGGAGGCTGGCTTCACGATCGAGACGCGAACGCCACTGCGGCCCCATCAGCAGCAATGAACAGTCAGTCGTACCACCGCCGATATCCACTACCAGCACTCGTTTTTCTTCCTGCAAGGTGGCTTCGTAATCCAGCCCAGCCGCGACCGGCTCGTACTGGAATACCACATCCTTAAACCCGGCACGCTTCGCCGCGCGTTCCAGAATCCCTTGCGCCTGGGTGTTTGCTTCATCACCGCCCAGCCCCTGGAAGTTGATCGGGCGACCAATCACCGCCTGAGTAATTGCCTCCGGCAGCTGCGCCTGCGCCTGTTGGCGAATGTGCAACATCATTGCGCAGACCAGATCCTCAAACAGCGCTACCTGCTGCGGTTTTAAGCCGCTGGCACCGAGGAACGATTTTGGTGATTTCACAAACCACACTTCTTCCGGATCATCAATGTATTGTGCCAGTGAAGAAAGACCGAACTGCACGCTTTTCGCCGTGACATCGATATCTTCTTCGCGGTTATAACGAATCGCCCGACGCAACAGCGCCTGCGTTTCATCGTCGTCTGCCGGAACATCATGATGGCGGTACAGCCATTCGCTTACCGCTGCACGCGTTGGCGCGCAAAGCATTGAAGGCAGCAGCGTGCTGTCGTTTTCCATTTTTAGCAAATGCGGTTTACCGTCGCGCATGACCGCCACTGAACAGTTTGCTGTACCGTAATCAAAACCAATAAACACGAAATAATCCCCATGCCGGTGAAGAAGGGGCGTGACTTTAGCGAAATGTTGCCGTCGCGACAACCGGAATATGAAAGCAAAGCGTAACGTCTGAATAACGTTTATGCTGAAAGCGGATTAACAAGGAGATGCGATGTATACCCTGAACTGGCAGCCGCCGTATGACTGGTCGTGGATGTTGGGATTTCTCGCCGCCCGTGCGGTGAGCGGCGTGGAAACGGTCGCGGACAGTTATTATGCCCGTAGTCTGGCGGTAGGCGAATATCGCGGCGTGGTGACTGCTATTCCGGATATAGCCCGCCATACTCTGCACATAAATTTAAGTGTAGGTTTAGAACCTGTTGCCGCTGAGTGTCTGGCGAAAATGAGCCGCCTGTTTGATCTGCAATGTAACCCGCAGATTGTTAACGGTGCGTTGGGAAAGTTAGGCGCGGGGCGGCCCGGATTGCGTTTACCTGGTTGTGTTGACGCTTTTGAGCAGGGCGTGCGGGCGATTTTAGGCCAACTGGTGAGCGTGGCGATGGCGGCAAAATTGACCTCCAGAGTGGCACAGCTTTATGGCGAACGGCTGGATGATTTTCCGGATTATGTCTGCTTCCCCACGCCTCAGCGGCTGGCAGTAGCCGACCCGCAGGCATTAAAAGCGTTAGGTATGCCGTTGAAACGGGCAGAGGCGCTGATTCATCTGGCAAATGCGGCGCTGGAGGGCACCTTACCAATGACAATACCGGGCGACGTAGAACAAGCGATGAAAACGCTGCAAACCTTTCCGGGTATCGGGCGCTGGACGGCAAATTATTTTGCTTTGCGTGGCTGGCAGGCGAAAGATGTTTTTCTGCCGGATGATTATCTGATTAAACAGCGATTTCCGGGAATGACACCGGCACAAATCCGCCGTTATGCCGAACGCTGGAAGCCCTGGCGTTCTTATGCGTTGTTGCATATCTGGTATACGGAAGGCTGGCAACCAGACGAAGCATGACGTTGGTTGCCGGATGCGGTGCGAGCTTATCCGGCCTGGGGAATGAGCGATTTGTAGGCCTGATAAGACGCGTTAGCGTCGCATCAGGCAATGGGCAAACGCTCCCTTAGTTAATCGCGAAATAACTGCTATTCACCAGCAAATCCAGCGGTTGGGCATCGGCAATCACATCGCCATAAATCAGATCGACGCCGATGCCAGAAAGCGTATCCATCACTAAGGGTAAAACGACTGGCCCGGCGATGGTCTTCATCCCGAGCCGCTGAGCGTGCCCCTGAATGATCGTAATCAGCATCTCATCCATCAAATTTCCCTGCACGTTGGCGCATAACTCACCATCAAGTAGCAGGTAATCTGCCATATTCGCTTTCAGCGAGTTGAAGATTTGCAGATCGCGGCCCACCTGACTGAATACGATCCGACATCCCGCCAGCCGCAGTTTTTGCACGCTTTCTGCGTGATCTAAAATCGCGTCTGCCGGAATAATCAGATGTAATAACCGTGGTGATAGAGGGCTATTTTCCAGCAGCTCAATTAGTTCATTCACCAGCGTGGCGCTACTCAAACCGGCAACGGAAAGGGGGAGGGCGATGCTTAAGCCTTTACTGGCAATCGCTTTTGCGGCCTGCTGGAAAAAATCGTGGAATACCCGTCGGTCAAGAGCATGGCTAAGTGCCGGATCGCTGAAGCTACGACGAAATGTTTGTTCATCAATAATCTCGCCTTCGCAACTCCAGAGCTTAAGTGAAATCAGCCACAAATTACGCGCTTGCGGGATCCGCGGCGAAGCGACACCGTGGGCGATCATCATCAACTGATTCTCTTTAATCGTCCGCCACTGTTCATCAAGCGACATCACAGCCCGTTCGCTATGTGCGGCAACTTGCTGCGGTTCGTAAATCGTCACCCGGCCCCGGCCACCATTTTTGGAGGCATAACAGGCGATATCAGCCTGCGACATCACTTCAGCCGCCTGATGATTGTTGTCATCAATCAAGGTAATCCCTGCACTGGCACCTACCCGATGTACACGTCCTTCCCAGATAAAGTGATAGTCATTCACGGCGCTGATAATGCGTGTAGCGATAAAACGCGCACTTTCGACATTACAATCTGGCAGCAGCAGACCAAATTCATCGCCACCGAGTCGCGCCAGCACGTCGCTGGAGCGCAGCATACTCAGCATCAATGACGCCAGTTCGCGCAGTAAAGCGTCGCCAGCGGCGTGCCCGGCGCTGTCATTCACCGCTTTAAAGCGATCAAGATCGATAAACACCAGTGCATGTCGCTGATGCGTACTGTTTACCGTTTGCAGCAGGATACGCAGTTGTTTCTCAAAACTGGCGCGGTTGGCGAGATGCGTCAGTGCATCATGGGAGGCGCTGTAGCTCAGCTGGCGCAGCATTTTGCGCGATTCGGTGACGTCCTGAATCACCAGAACCGAACCAATATTGCTGCCGTCCAGAGTACTTAACGGCGTAATACTGTAATGCACGTCGTAGCTGCCGCCGCTTCGGCAGTGCAACACCACATCTTGTTCAATCGCGGAACGTGAGGTGTCGGCACTGTAAATGTTCTCCATTAATGGTCCGTTGTCGCCAAAAGTAATATGCAACACCGTCAGGAGCGGAACACCTAACGCTTCTTCCTGCGTCCAGCCGCTCATCTTCTCCGCCACCGGATTCATAAAGGTAATTTTCATCGCCATATCAATACAGACCACGGCTTCACCGATGGAATCCAGCGTAATGTGCAGGCGCTCTTTTTCCTGAAACAATGCCTCGTTAAGCTGTTTAACCTCGGTCATATCCATATTAATGCCGAGCAGGCGTTCGACTTCGCCTTCTTTATTCAGTACCCGGTTAGCGAGGGCGCGGATATGGCGAATGCCGTCTTTCACGGTAATGCGAAATTCCAGTTTAAAGGGAGAGCGTGATTGCAATGAATCGCGAATCACTTTTTCGGCGTGCTGGCGATCTTCCGGCAGCACGCACTCGTACCACACCTGCCAGTTCGGTTTGATATGCGGAGGAATTTCATACAGCTCGAACATCCGCTTATCCCAGCTAAAAATATTCGGCTTTAGCTCCCACTCCCAGATGCCAATCCCGCCCGCTTCGTTAGCCAGCGTGATGCGCTCCATCAGTTGCTGGTTCACCTGTTCGGTGCGTTTTAGCTCGTTAATGTCTTCAATCTGAGCGATAAAATAGAGCGGCGTGCCATCCGTGTGGCGCACCAGTGAGACGGCAAGCAACGCCCAGACAACATCGCCATTGCGGTTGTAGTAGCGTTTTTCCATTGAATAGGTGTTTATTTCACCGCTTATCAGCTTTTCAACCTGTTGGAGATCTTTATTGAGATCCTCCGGCCAGGTCAGTTGCTGAAAGGTGAGTCCGCGCAGTTCTTCCTGACTGTAACCGAGAAACTGGCAGAGCGCTTTGTTGGATTGCAGCCATTGTCCCTCGGTGCCCACTAACGCCATGCCGATAGCGGAATATTCCATCGCGTTCCGAAAGCGGGTTTCGCTTTCGGAAATGTGTTTGCGTTCCGCACGAAAGGCATACATCACCATGGTCATGATGTTGGCGGGCAGCAGGATCAGCAAAAACGGTAGCCACGGCATATGACTCATCAGGTACGTACGCGGCGTAGCAAGCAGAGAGGGATCCGCGGCCATCATCAGCGATACCATCATCACTGTGGTAAGGAAGATCAAAAAGGCTTCCATTCGTGGCAGGCGCACGGCGCTCCACATCAACAGCACAATAATGAAAGTAAAAGGCCACGGCAGATACAGCATCGAAAGCCAGCTTAACGTCAGCGTGATAGCTAACGTGAGCAGCGACTCAAAAAGCAACCTTGGGTTGCGATGGCGCAGCAGATAGTGTGGTTTAAATAACAATCCCAGCGGCACCAGTGCCAGAGCGCCGATGGATTCTGACAGTACCCATATCAAAAATGCCCTGAGAGGATCGTCTCCGGGCGTCAGCAGGACAACCAGAACACCCCCCAACAGAGGCGGAATAATGGCGCTGCCGAGTGCCAGACGCAGCCAGTCAGCCAGATTTTGCAAGGGGTTATACCACGGCAGCAATTTACGTAGCAGCACTGCCCCGACCACGGCTTCAACAATATTGATGGTCGTCCAGGTCATGTTCAGCGAGCTGGTGGAAAAAAGCAGGATGGATGCGGCGATATTTCCCAGCGAGCAGCTCAGCGCAATTCCCGGCCACATGCGCCCGGCATGGCGATAAAACGCCACCATCATGATGGACGTCGGGAACCACAGTGGGGCGAGTTGGGTGCCAAACTGCGAAAGCTCAAGTGAGAAAAGGGTGAAGATAAACGAGACTAAACCTAAACTGACCAGGTGAAGCAGCGGGTGGGGCAGGGCAATTAATACATGCTGTGATTGTTTGCTCATTACCGCTTTATCCGCAAGGCCAGGTCGTCAGTATTCGTTTCTGTGTTCATGCTAGTACAAAAGTTTTACATTTTATATGCGAATTGCTCATAAAGTGACGTAAAGGCGGATAATTTGCGCAACTGCGTATAACATTTTTTACCTTGTATAAAACTGATCAACGTAATTTGCCACCGGGAATTCTTCGTCAACAATTAACTCTGAGCGCGCGGCAACGCTATTCGACTGGTATCAGGCGGATGAAATCCCTATAATTGCCGCGTTTGGCGCTTCGTCGCCCCCTTCCTAACATCCAGGTTAATCAGGTCGCTAAATATATGACTGATCAGTCTCATCAGTGCGTCATTATCGGTATCGCTGGCGCATCGGCTTCCGGCAAGAGTCTTATTGCCAGTACCCTTTATCGTGAATTACGTGAGCAAGTCGGTGATGAACACATCGGCGTAATTCCCGAAGACTGCTATTACAAAGATCAAAGCCATCTGTCGATGGAAGAACGCGTTAAGACCAACTACGACCATCCCAGCGCGATGGATCACAGCCTGCTGCTTGAGCATTTACAAGCGTTGAAACGCGGCTCGGCAATTGACCTGCCGGTTTACAGCTATGTTGAACATACGCGTATGAAAGAAACGGTGACGGTTGAGCCGAAGAAGGTCATCATTCTCGAAGGCATTTTGTTGCTGACGGATGCGCGTTTACGTGACGAACTTAACTTCTCCATTTTCGTTGATACCCCGCTGGATATCTGTCTGATGCGCCGCATCAAGCGTGACGTTAACGAGCGTGGGCGTTCAATGGATTCAGTGATGGCGCAATATCAAAAAACCGTGCGCCCGATGTTCCTGCAATTCATTGAGCCTTCTAAACAATATGCGGACATTATCGTGCCGCGCGGCGGGAAAAACCGCATCGCGATCGATATATTGAAAGCGAAAATAAGTCAGTTCTTTGAATAAGCTTGATAAATTGTGTACCGTTCAGTGATAACCTGGTATGCCCTTGACGTAATTGGCGTTAAGGGAGTGATGCTCGAAAGGAGAAAATGCCATGCGTCTGTGTGACCGAGATATTGAAGCCTGGCTTGATGAAGGCCGTTTGTCGATCAACCCACGTCCGCCAGTGGAGCGTATTAACGGCGCGACGGTGGATGTGCGCCTGGGCAATAAATTTCGTACCTTCCGTGGTCACACGGCAGCGTTTATCGATCTGAGCGGTCCCAAAGATGAAGTGAGCGCCGCGCTTGACCGCGTGATGAGCGATGAAATCGTGCTCGACGAGGGCGAGGCGTTTTATCTTCACCCAGGAGAGCTGGCGCTGGCGGTGACGCTGGAGTCGGTGACGCTGCCAGCCGATCTGGTGGGCTGGCTGGACGGGCGTTCTTCACTGGCGCGTCTGGGGCTGATGGTGCACGTCACCGCGCACCGTATCGATCCGGGCTGGTCTGGCTGCATTGTGCTGGAGTTTTACAACTCCGGTAAGCTGCCGCTGGCGCTGCGTCCGGGCATGTTAATTGGTGCGCTGAGCTTTGAGCCGCTCTCCGGCCCGGCGGCGCGACCTTACAACCGCCGTGAAGATGCGAAATATCGCAACCAGCAGGGCGCGGTAGCCAGCCGAATCGATAAAGACTAATTCAGGCCCATTGAGGATACCATGAGACGATTTCTGACGACGCTGATGATACTCCTGGTCGTGCTGGTGGCCGGGTTATCTGCGTTAGTGTTGCTGGTGAATCCGAATGATTTCCGCGACTATATGGTCAAGCAAGTTGCTGCACGTAGCGGTTATCAATTGCAGCTCGACGGGCCACTGCGTTGGCACGTCTGGCCGCAGCTTAGTATCCTCTCCGGGCGAATGTCTCTCACCGCCCAGGGCGCGAGCCAGCCACTGGTTCGCGCCGACAACATGCGTCTGGACGTGGCGCTTTTACCACTACTGAGTCATCAACTGAGCGTTAAGCAGGTGATGCTAAAAGGGGCAGTGATCCAACTGACGCCGCAGACGGAAGCGGTGCGCAGTGAAGACGCTCCGGTTGCACCGCGCGACAATACCTTGCCGGATCTGTCAGACGATCGCGGATGGTCGTTTGATATATCCAGTCTTAAGGTGGCGGACAGCGTTCTGGTGTTCCAGCATGAAGATGACGAGCAGGTGACAATCCGCAATATCCGCCTGCAAATGGAACAAGATCCCCAACATCGTGGCTCATTTGAGTTTTCCGGGCGGGTTAATCGCGATCAGCGCGATCTCACATTATCCCTTAACGGTACAGTAGATGCTTCTGATTATCCGCATGATTTAACGGCGGCTATTGAACAAATTAACTGGCAGTTGCAGGGGGCCGATTTACCAAAACAAGGTATTCAGGGGCAGGGGAGTTTCCAGGCCCAGTGGCAGGAGTCACATAAACGCCTTTCATTTAACCAAATCAGTTTGACCGCCAATGACAGTACGCTGAGCGGGCAAGCACAGGTCACGTTGACAGAGAAACCGGAATGGCAGCTGAGACTGCAATTCCCGCAACTGAATCTTGACAACCTCATCCCCCTTAATGAAACAGCGAACGGTGAGAACGGTGCCGCGCAGCAAGGGCAGAGCCAATCAACGTTGCCGCGCCCGGTCATTTCTTCGCGTATTGATGAACCGGCCTATCAGGGACTGCAAGGCTTTACGGCTGATATTTTGTTGCAGGCCAGTAACGTGCGCTGGCGCGGAATGAATTTTACAGATGTTGCCACGCAAATGACCAACAAGTCGGGTTTGCTGGAAATTACTCAACTACAGGGCAAGCTTAACGGTGGACAGGTTTCACTGCCGGGCACGTTGGACGCGACATCAATAAATCCGCGGATAAACTTCCAGCCACGGCTGGAAAACGTTGAGATTGGCACCATTCTGAAGGCGTTTAACTATCCGATTTCGTTGACCGGAAAGATGTCACTGGCTGGTGATTTCTCCGGTGCTGACATAGATGCCGACGCATTCCGCCACAACTGGCAAGGACAGGCACATGTCGAAATGACTGATACACGCATGGAAGGGATGAACTTCCAGCAGATGATTCAGCAAGCGGTAGAACGTAATGGTGGTGATGTGAAGGCCGCTGAAAACTTCGATAACGTGACGCGTCTTGACCGCTTTACCACCGATTTGACGTTGAAGGATGGCGTCGTGACGTTAAACGACATGCAAGGTCAATCGCCTGTGCTGGCGCTGACAGGGGAAGGCATGTTGAATCTGGCAGATCAAACCTGCGACACCCAGTTTGATATTCGGGTCGTGGGTGGCTGGAACGGGGAAAGCAAACTGATTGATTTCCTCAAAGAAACGCCAGTACCGCTGCGGGTTTATGGCAACTGGCAGCAACTTAATTACAGCCTGCAAGTGGATCAGTTACTGCGTAAACATCTACAGGATGAAGCAAAACGCCGTCTTAACGACTGGGCCGAGCGGAATAAAGATTCCCGCAATGGCAAAGATGTGAAGAAGTTGCTGGAGAAGATGTAGGTTACCAGGTGACCTGTCCTGTAGGCCTGATAAGACGCGTAAAGCGTCGCATCAGGCGTTCGTGGCGGCACCATTATATTCTGAATATGTAAGATCGAAGGCTGTTCCGTTCACTTGATGTTCCTCGCTACTATGGAACGCTCAAGCCGGTGAACGTGCCAGGGTGGCTCAATCGCCACCACCCTGGCAACCCGGGCTCCCGGCGGTAAATCGCCGCTGGCGCGGTTCCCTCATCTTATTCCTTTCGGCTATCGGGTACGGGCGCGAGGTAACATCCCTGTAAAACGCGCCCTCAGCCCACATCCATGTGGGCTGCCCCGGCCTACAGGAAACGATTCGGCGATTTACAGCCGGACCCACACCCCCGCTGTGATGTCCATGTACCACAGACAACGCTTCATTGCTGAAGTTATAAGGCGTTACGCAGCATCGGGTAAAATGACCGATACCATCACACCTCGTACTCCATCTCGCCATCCTTACGCAGCGGTATAATCTGCACCTTCTGCACGCGATGGCTTTCCACCTGCAACGTTTTAAGCAAATAATCCCCCACCTGAACTTCTTCGCCAGGTTTTGGAATACGTTGCAAATATTCCATCAATAGCCCGGCAATGGTGTGATATTCACGTTTTTCATCCAGCGGCAACGGCACATATTGCACCAGATCTTCCAGCGGCATATGACCATTCGCCGTCCAGGAACCGTCCGCATTCTTCTGAATATCATGGCGGGCGTCGATCTCTTCCACTTCGTTCGGTAAGTTACCGGCAATGGTTTCAGTGACGTCACTTAATGTCACAATCCCTTCCACCGAGCCAAACTCATCCACCACAAAAGCAAAGTGTGTGCGGGCATTACGGAACTGCTCCAGGGCAGGTAACAACGGCAAGGTTTCCGGGAACACCAGCGGCTGGCGAATCAACACCCGCAGGTTGAGCGGTTCGCCGCGCAGTGACTGTTGTAGCAGGTCGATAACGTGAACAACACCGAGCAAATCTTCTGCGTCATCGCCATCAGTAACGACAAGCCGCGTATGCTGATTTCGCTCCAGCAACTGGCGGATCTCGTCTTCCGGCGCGTTGAGATCGATATGCTCAATATCATGGCGCGACGTCATAATGCTGCTGACGGTACGCTGGTTAAGATTAAGTACCCGCTCAATCATCCGCCGTTCCTGCGGATTAAAGATCTGCTGGTTACCATGATCCACCAGCATGGACGCGGTTTCGGCGTCCAGTTCCGCATCTTCTTTTTGCCCGCTAAGCAGGCGCATTACCGCTTCGGTAGTCCGCTGGCGCAGTGTCTGGTTAGCGGAAAGAAAACGTCGCCGGTTAAAGATAGCCAACTGATTGAGCGCCTCGATCATCACCGAGAAACCAATGGCAGCGTACAGGTAGCCTTTCGGAATGACGAAGCCGAAACCTTCCGCCACCAGGCTAAAGCCAATCATCAACAGGAAGCTTAAGCAGAGAATAACGATCGTCGGGTGACTGTTAACGAACTGGGTTAACGGCTTGCTGGCCATCAACATCAGGCTGATAGCGATAACCACGGCGGCCATCATGACCAGTAAATGGTCGACCATCCCGACGGCGGTAATCACCGAGTCGAGTGAGAAGATGGCGTCCAGTACCACAATTTGTGTCACCACCCCCCAGAACTTCGCACCTTTGCGTTGGGTGGGGTTATTGCTGTCTTTCCCTTCCAGCCGTTCGTTCAGCTCCATCGTGGCTTTGAACAACAGGAAGAAACCACCAAACAGCATGATTAAGTCGCGGGCGCTAAAGGTAAACGAGCGGAAGCTGAACAGCGGTTGAGTCAGGGTGACCAGCCAGGAGATTGACGCCAGCAGTAACAGGCGCATTAACATCGCCAGCAGGAGCCCGGTAACCCGTGCGCGGTCGCGCTGCTTAGGCGGTAGTTTTTCGGCGAGGATGGCAATAAAGACCAGGTTATCAATGCCGAGGACCAGTTCGATCACAATCAGCGTGATTAACCCAGCCCAGATAGACGGATCGGCAATCCATTCCATAGTAAGTACAAAACCTATTCGTTGTATGACAAATGTCACAATTCGATCATGGATAAATCGGGGCAAAAATGCAATGTTGCAGCACTATTTATCTCATATTATTTGAGGGTTATAACCTCACATTATCCCCGAATTATAAGTGATAATAATAAAGCGTTATTTAAGAAATATCGCATGTGGAGACGCCATATTAAATATTGTCAACCTAAAGAAACTCCTAAAAACCATATTGAATGACACTTAATATAATTCTTAAAAATAGCCAATTGCCGAATTGTTACCTTGCCTGCTATTCCGTTAGCTGTAACACTTCCTCCTGCATTATTGGAGAGCCAATATTCAATTACCATAATGTCACCTTATATTCGGAAGTTAATTTCCGCAATAACCCTTTTTCATCAACGATTGTATGTTGAGAGGGTTTTAAAAATTAAGCTAAATCAGTGTATTGGTAGCTAAAAAGCCAGGGGCGGTAGCGTGTCTGGATGCCTGAAAGACCAGTCTGAATTATTCTGTCAATAGCCTGCGGATGAAATCAATTTTTTTAGGACTGATGCCAGTTAAATTTTTATTCAATTAACTGCAAGGTAAATGTGCATGGCGACATTGCTATTAATAGTGCACAGGATAATTACTCTGCCAAAGTGATAAATAAACAATGATGAAATCCAAAATGAAATTGATGCCATTATTGGTGTCAGTAACCTTGATAAGCGGTTGCACAGTACTTCCGGGCAGCAATATGTCGACGATGGGGAAAGACGTCATCAAACAGCAGGACGCTGATTTCGACCTCGACAAAATGGTGAATGTTTATCCGTTAACCCCGCGCCTGATTGAACAATTACGCCCACGACCCAACGTAGCGCGCCCCAATATGACGCTGGAAAGTGAGATCGCGAATTACCAGTATCGCGTCGGGCCGGGGGACGTTCTTAATGTCACCGTCTGGGATCACCCGGAACTCACCACGCCAGCTGGTCAGTACCGCAGCTCCAGCGACACCGGCAACTGGGTACAGCCAGACGGCACCATGTTCTACCCGTATATCGGCAAGGTTCACGTCGTGGGGAAAACCCTCGCTGAAATCCGCAGTGATATTACCGGGCGCTTAGCGACGTACATCGCTGACCCGCAGGTGGACGTTAATATCGCCGCCTTCCGCTCGCAAAAAGCCTATATCTCCGGTCAGGTGAATAAATCCGGTCAACAGGCGATTACCAACGTGCCACTGACCATTCTCGACGCCATCAACGCCGCAGGTGGCCTGACCGACACCGCTGACTGGCGCAACGTGGTGCTAACACACAATGGTCGTGAAGAGCGCATTTCTTTGCAGGCGCTGATGCAAAACGGCGACCTCAATCAGAACCGACTGCTTTACCCCGGCGATATTCTTTACGTGCCACGTAATGATGATCTGAAAGTGTTTGTGATGGGTGAAGTGAAGAAACAGAGCACCCTGAAAATGGACTTTAGCGGCATGACCCTGACTGAAGCCCTGGGCAATGCTGAAGGCATCGACATGACCACCTCCAACGCCAGCGGCATCTTTGTCATTCGTCCGCTGAAAGGCGAGAGCGGGCGTAACGGCAAGATTGCCAATATCTACCAGCTGGATATGTCCGATGCGACGTCGCTGGTAATGGCGACAGAATTCCGCCTGCAACCTTATGACGTGGTGTATGTCACCACCGCCCCGGTTTCCCGCTGGAACCGTCTGATCAATCAGTTGCTGCCAACTATTAGCGGTGTCCGTTACATGACGGATACAGCCAGCGACATTCATAACTGGTAATCGTCATGTTTAACAACATCTTAGTTGTCTGTGTCGGCAATATTTGCCGTTCCCCGACGGCGGAACGCTTACTGCAACGTTATCACCCGGAGCTAAAAGTGGAGTCCGCTGGACTCGGCGCGCTGGTCGGTAAGGGCGCTGATCCTACCGCTATCAGCGTCGCCGCAGAACATCAACTGTCCCTGGAAGGTCATTGCGCACGGCAAATCAGCCGCCGTCTGTGTCGCAACTACGACCTGATTCTGACCATGGAAAAGCGCCATATCGAACGCTTATGCGAGATGGCACCAGAGATGCGCGGCAAAGTGATGCTGTTTGGTCACTGGGATAACGAATGTGAAATCCCCGATCCGTATCGCAAAAGCCGGGAAACGTTTACAGCGGTGTACACATTACTTGAACGGTCTGCCCGCCAGTGGGCGCAGGCATTGAACGCAGAGCAGGTATAAGAATGACAGAAAAAGTAAAACAACATGCCGCTCCGGTAACGGGCAGTGATGAAATCGATATTGGTCGCCTGGTCGGCACCGTCATTGAAGCGCGCTGGTGGGTGATTGGCATCACCGCTGTATTTGCCCTCTGTGCCGTGGTTTACACCTTCTTCGCTACGCCGATTTATAGCGCCGACGCACTGGTACAAATCGAGCAAAGCAGCGGCAATTCGTTAGTGCAGGATATCGGATCGGCATTAGCCAACAAACCGCCTGCATCGGACGCCGAAATCCAGTTGATTCGTTCGCGCCTGGTGCTTGGTAAAACGGTGGACGATCTCGACCTCGACATTGCAGTGAGCAAAAACACGTTCCCGATTTTCGGTGCGGGCTGGGAGCGCCTGATGGGACGCCAGAACGAGACGGTGAAAGTGACCACCTTTAACCGACCGAAGGAGATGGCGGATCAGGTGTTTACACTTAATGTGCTGGACAACAAAAACTACACCCTGAGCAGCGATGGCGGCTTTAGCGCCCGTGGGCAAGCGGGCCAGATGCTGAAAAAAGAAGGCGTCACGCTGATGGTTGAAGCCATTCACGCCAGCCCGGGCAGTGAGTTTACCGTCACCAAATACTCCACGCTGGGGATGATCAACCAACTGCAAAACAGCCTGACGGTAACGGAGAACGGCAAAGACGCAGGCGTTTTGAGCCTGACTTATACCGGTGAAGATCGCGAACAGATCCGCGACATTCTTAACAGCATCGCCCGTAACTATCAGGAACAAAATATTGAGCGCAAATCGGCGGAAGCGTCGAAAAGCCTCGCTTTCCTCGCGCAACAGTTACCTGAAGTACGTAGCCGCCTTGATGTTGCCGAAAACAAACTGAATGCCTTCCGTCAGGATAAAGATTCAGTTGATCTGCCGCTGGAAGCGAAAGCGGTGCTCGATTCGATGGTGAACATCGACGCACAATTGAACGAACTTACCTTTAAAGAAGCGGAAATCTCCAAGCTGTACACCAAAGTTCACCCGGCGTACCGCACGCTGCTGGAGAAACGGCAGGCGCTGGAAGACGAAAAAGCCAAACTTAATGGTCGCGTAACGGCGATGCCGAAAACCCAGCAGGAAATTGTGCGTCTGACCCGCGATGTCGAGTCTGGTCAGCAGGTCTATATGCAGCTGCTGAATAAAGAGCAGGAGCTGAAAATCACCGAAGCCAGCACCGTCGGCGATGTGCGCATTGTTGACCCGGCAATCACCCAGCCAGGTGTACTGAAACCGAAGAAGGGGCTGATTATCCTCGGGGCGATTATCCTTGGCCTGATGCTCTCTATCGTGGGTGTGCTGCTGCGCTCGTTGTTTAATCGCGGTATCGAAAGCCCGCAGGTGCTGGAAGAACACGGTATCAGCGTTTATGCCAGCATCCCGCTGTCGGAGTGGCAGAAAGCGCGCGATAGCGTCAAAACCATCAAAGGGATTAAACGCTATAAACAGAGCCAGCTACTGGCGGTGGGGAATCCAACCGATCTGGCGATTGAAGCCATCCGTAGTCTGCGTACCAGTTTGCACTTCGCGATGATGCAGGCACAGAACAATGTGTTGATGATGACCGGGGTTAGCCCGTCAATCGGTAAAACCTTTGTCTGCGCCAACCTGGCGGCGGTGATTAGCCAGACCAATAAACGGGTGTTGTTGATCGACTGCGATATGCGCAAAGGCTACACCCACGAGCTGTTGGGCACTAATAACGTTAATGGCCTGTCGGAAATTCTGATTGGACAGGGCGATATTACTACCGCTGCTAAACCGACCTCTATTGCCAAATTTGACCTGATCCCGCGCGGTCAGGTACCGCCAAATCCTTCTGAACTGTTAATGAGCGAACGCTTTGCCGAACTGGTGAAGTGGGCGAGTAAAAACTACGACCTGGTGTTGATTGATACGCCGCCGATTCTGGCAGTGACCGATGCGGCAATTGTTGGTCGTCATGTCGGAACCACGTTGATGGTGGCGCGTTATGCGGTCAACACATTGAAAGAAGTGGAAACCAGTCTGAGCCGCTTTGAGCAAAACGGTATTCCGGTGAAAGGGGTGATTCTGAACTCCATCTTCCGCCGCGCCAGCGCGTATCAGGATTATGGCTATTACGAATACGAATATAAGTCGGATGCGAAATAACGACGCCTGCATTCGCACCGCCCCGTAGGCCGGATAAGGCGTTCACGCCGCATCCGGTAAGCAAACCAGCTCATAAGCCGGGAGAACAACCTATGAAAGACAATCCGCTGATCTCAATCTATATGCCGACCTGGAACCGCCAACAACTGGCGATTCGGGCGATAAAATCGGTCCTGCGCCAGGACTACAGTAACTGGGAGATGATCATCGTGGATGATTGCTCCACCTCCTGGGAACAACTACAACAGTACGTCACCGCCCTCAACGATCCGCGTATCACTTACATTCACAACGACATTAACAGCGGAGCGTGCGCGGTACGTAACCAGGCGATTATGCTGGCGCAAGGGGAATACATCACCGGGATCGATGATGATGATGAATGGACACCCAACCGCCTGAGCGTCTTCCTCGCCCATAAACAGCAACTGGTCACAAACGCCTTTTTGTACGCTAACGACTACGTTTGTCAGGGCGAAGTCTATTCCCAACCGGCAAGTTTGCCGCTGTATCCCAAATCGCCGTATTCACGCCGCCTGTTTTACAAACGCAATATCATTGGCAATCAGGTCTTTACCTGGGCGTGGCGTTTCAAAGAGTGCTTGTTCGATACCGAACTGAAAGCGGCACAGGATTACGACATCTTCCTGCGGATGGTGGTGGAGTACGGCGAACCGTGGAAAGTGGAAGAGGCGACGCAGATCCTGCATATCAATCACGGCGAAATGCAGATCACCTCGTCACCGAAAAAATTCTCCGGATACTTCCACTTTTACCGCAAGCACAAAGACAAATTCGACCGCGCCAGCAAAAAATATCAGCTGTTTACCCTCTACCAGATCCGCAATAAACGCATGACCTGGCGCACTTTGCTGACGCTGCTGTCGGTGCGTAACGGCAAACGTCTGGCTGATGGTATTCGGGGGCGCTAAAGATGCTGGAAGATCTGCGCGCCAACAGCTGGAGTTTACGCCCGTGCTGCATGGTACTTGCCTATCGTGTTGCTCATTTTTGTTCAGTGTGGCGCAAAAAGAACGTCCTCAACAATCTGTGGGCGGCCCCGCTGCTGGTGCTGTATCGCATTATCACCGAATGCTTTTTCGGTTATGAAATCCAGGCTGCCGCGACCATTGGCCGCCGCTTTACTATCCATCACGGTTACGCCGTAGTGATCAATAAAAACGTGGTCGCGGGGGATGATTTCACCATTCGCCACGGCGTCACTATCGGCAATCGTGGTGCCGATAACATGGCATGTCCACACATTGGCAACGGCGTCGAACTCGGTGCCAACGTCATTATTCTTGGTGATATCACGCTTGGTAACAACGTCACCGTGGGCGCGGGCAGCGTGGTGCTCGACTCTGTCCCGGACAACGCGCTGGTGGTGGGAGAAAAAGCGCGAGTGAAGGTAATTAAATGAATATTCTGCAATTTAATGTGCGACTGGCGGAAGGCGGGGCGGCTGGAGTGGCGTTAGATCTCCACCAGCGCGCGCTGCAACAGGGGCTGGCGTCACATTTTGTCTACGGCTACGGCAAAGGCGGCAAAGAGAGCGTCAGCCATCAGAACTATCCGCAGGTCATCAAACATACGCCACGGATGACCGCGATGGCGAACATTGCGTTGTTTCGTCTGCTTAATCGCGATCTGTTCGGCAATTTCAATGAGTTATATCGCACCATTACTCGCACACCGGGCCCGGTGGTTCTGCATTTTCATGTGCTGCACAGCTACTGGTTGAATCTTAAGAGCGTGGTGCGCTTTTGCGAAAAAGTGAAAAACCATAAACCGGATATCACTCTGGTCTGGACGTTACACGATCACTGGAGCGTTACCGGACGCTGCGCCTTTACCGACGGTTGCGAAGGCTGGAAAACGGGCTGCCAGAAATGCCCGACCTTAAATAATTATCCGCCGGTGAAGATTGATCGCGCACACCAACTGGTGGCGGGCAAACGGCAGTTATTCCGCGAGATGCTGGCACTGGGCTGTCAGTTTATTTCCCCCAGCCAGCATGTGGCTGACGCTTTCAATAACCTGTACGGTCCAGGGCGTTGCCGGATTATCAATAATGGCATTGATATGGCAACCGAAGCGATTCTGGCGGACTTGCCTCCGGTTTGCGAAACCCAGGGCAAGCCGAAAATCGCAGTGGTGGCGCATGATCTGCGTTACGACGGCAAAACTAACCAGCAACTGGTGCGCGAGATGATGGCGCTGAGCGACAAAATCGAACTGCATACTTTCGGTAAGTTCTCGCCGTTCACCGCTGGTAACGTTGTTAATCACGGCTTTGAAACTGACAAGCGCAAGTTGATGAGCGCGCTCAACCAGATGGATGCGCTGGTGTTCAGTTCTCGCGTCGATAACTACCCGCTGATTTTGTGTGAGGCGTTATCGATTGGCGTGCCGGTGATTGCCACCCATAGCGACGCGGCGCGGGAAGTGCTGCAAAAATCCGGCGGTAAAACCGTCAGCGAAGAAGATGTGCTGCAACTGGTGCAGTTAAGCAAACCGGAAATCGCACAGGCGATATTTGGTACCACGCTGGCTGAGTTCAGCCAGCGCAGCCGCGCCGCCTACAGTGGACAACAGATGCTGGAGGAGTATGTCAACTTCTATCAGAATCTGTAGCTACCTGCTGCTGCCGCTGATCTACCTGCTGGTTAACGTCAAAATCGCCCAGCTTGGCGAAAGTTTCCCCATCACCATCGTCACTTTTTTACCTGTCTTGTTACTGCTGTTTTTAGAGCGCATCAGCGTTAAAAAATTGATGATTGCCTTAGGGATTGGCGCGGGGCTCACGGCGTTTAATTACCTGTTTGGTCAGTCGTTGGATGCCAGTAAATACGTCACTTCAACCATGCTATTTGTCTATATTGTGATCATTATTGGCATGGTGTGGAGTATTCGTTTTAAAACAATTTCGCCACACAACCATCGCAAGATATTACGTTTCTTTTATCTGGTGGTCGGGCTGGTGGTGGCGCTGGCGGCAGTGGAGATGGCGCAAATTATCCTCACCGGCGGCAGCAGTATTATGGAGTCGATTTCGAAATATCTGATTTACAGCAACAGCTATGTGCTGAATTTCATCAAATTCGGCGGCAAGCGCACGACAGCACTTTATTTCGAACCGGCATTTTTCGCTCTGGCATTAATCTCAATTTGGCTCAGCATCAAACAGTTTGGTATCAAAACGCCTAAAACCGATGCTATGATTCTCGCAGGGATAATATTATCCGGATCGTTTTCAGGGGTTATGACCTTTATCCTGTTTTATTTGCTGGAGTGGGCATTTCAATATCTGAATAAAGAGGCGATTAAGAAAAAGTTACCGTTAGCATTGATTTCTCTGGCTGTATTCCTGGTTGGTGTGGTAATCGCGTTCCCTTATATTTCCACCCGTCTGGGCGATTTAGGTACAGAAGGATCGTCATCGTATTATCGTATTGTCGGTCCGCTGGTGATGGTCGGTTATTCTTTAACCCATATTGACGGTGTAGTCAGATTTGGCTCACTTTATGAATATGTCGCATCATTCGGAATATTTAACGGTGCGGATGTCGGAAAAACCATAGACAATGGTTTGTATCTGCTGATTATTTATTTTTCCTGGTTCGCGGTGCTTTTATCACTGTGGTACATGGGGAAAGTGATAAAAATGATGATCAACGCTTTTGGTGATAACCGCAATTTTCGCGTGCAATTATATCTTTTTACTCCGGTATCGCTATTTTTTACCGGTTCGATATTTAGCCCGGAATATGCATTTTTAATCGTCTGTCCGTTTATTTTGCGAAAAGCGTTAAATATTACGAGGTAAGAATAAGAACATGTTGCTTAGCATAATCACTGTCGCGTTTCGTAACCTCGCAGGGATAGTCAAAACACACGCCTCGCTGGCGCATCTGGCGCAGGCGGACGATATCAGCTTCGAATGGATTGTTGTCGATGGCGGCTCCAATGACGGCACCCGTGAGTACCTGGAAAATCTCAATGGTATCTATAACCTACGCTTTGTCAGCGAGCCAGATAACGGTATCTACGACGCTATGAACAAAGGCATTGCGATGGCACAAGGCAAGTTCGCGCTGTTTCTCAATTCAGGCGATATTTTTCATCAGGATGCCGCAAATTTTGTCCGTAAGTTAAAAGTGCAAAAAGATAACATGATGATCACCGGCGATGCGCTGCTGGATTTTGGCGACGGGCATAAAATTAAACGTAGCGCCAAACCGGGTTGGTATATTTATCACAGCCTGCCCGCCAGTCATCAGGCGATATTTTTCCCGGTATCCGGTTTGAAAAAATGGCGTTATGACCTGGAATATAAAGTTTCTTCCGATTACGCGCTGGCAGCCAAAATGTATAAAGCAGGTTATGCATTTAAAAAACTCAATGGCCTGGTGTCTGAATTTTCTATGGGTGGGGTATCTACCACCAATAATATGGAATTGTGTGCTGACGCCAAAAAAGTCCAACGGCAGATATTGCACGCGCCTGGCTTCTGGGCTGAATTATCCTGGCATTTACGCCAACGTACGACCTCAAAGACGAAAGCCTTATATAACAAAAGCTGAATATAAGGGAAAACGATGCAGGATTTAAGTGGATTCTCGGTGCCGAAAGGGTTCCGGGGTGGCAACGCTATTAAAGTGCAATTGTGGTGGGCAGTACAGGCAACAATATTTGCCTGGTCGCCACAAGTATTGTATCGCTGGCGGGCATTTTTATTACGTTTATTCGGCGCAAAAATAGGAAAAAACGTAGTTATTCGTCCGTCAGTAAAAATTACCTATCCGTGGAAATTAACGTTAGGTGATTACGCGTGGGTCGGCGATGACGTCAATTTATATACCCTCGGTGAAATAACCATTGGCGCACATTCGGTGATATCGCAAAAAAGTTATTTATGCACCGGGAGCCACGACCATGCAAGTCAACATTTCACCATTAACGCCACGCCTATTGTGATTGGCGAGAAATGCTGGCTGGCAACCGATGTCTTTGTTGCCCCTGGCGTCACGATCGGCGACGGCACCGTCGTGGGTGCGCGAAGCAGTGTTTTTAAATCGCTTCCGGCAAATGTGGTTTGTCGGGGGAACCCCGCAGTGGTGATACGCAAACGCGTTGAAACTGAATAAATTCAAAAAATACAGAGGAATAAGACATGTCAAAAGTCGCTCTCATCACCGGTGTAACCGGACAAGACGGTTCTTACCTGGCAGAGTTTCTGCTGGAAAAAGGTTACGAGGTGCATGGTATTAAGCGTCGTGCATCGTCATTCAACACCGAGCGCGTGGATCATATTTATCAGGATCCGCACACCTGCAACCCGAAATTCCATCTGCATTATGGCGACCTGAGTGATACCTCCAACCTGACGCGCATTTTGCGTGAAGTGCAGCCGGATGAAGTGTAC
>OLHG01000605.1_pt1 | contig 25236 bp, 23 predicted proteins | sample 1605971 | NCBI WGS metagenome assembly OLHG01 (sample SAMN03283289) | human gut metagenome | biome: human-associated habitat; material: feces | host: Homo sapiens | place: Peru | collected 2012 | reverse complement strand
CAAAAACAGTCGGGCGACAATGATTTGCATTTTGCAAACTGTCTGCCCGACATTAATTTTCAATTATCCGTTTTTAATTTTCAATTAAACAAAAACAGCCGATATCTTTCAATCGGCTGTTTAATAAATTAGATTATGTATTGATTACCATCTTGTGTTAAGCTCGTCCTTTGTGGCTCTCTTCTTCTTTCTTGCGACATATCTTGAATATCTTGAAAGCTTTCTGTCACGAAGGAAAAATACGAAAGCGATTGCACCGAGGATAACTGCAACAAGCGCAAACCAAAGACCCACATTTGCCGATCTCTGAACTGCGGCAACAAGTGTCGGAGTAGTTGCGGCTTTTGATTTTGCAAGAGCCCTGTCAGCTGATTTTACAGACTGAACTGCAACGCTTGACGCTGTGTCTGAATAGTTCTGATTCTTTTCGTTTGAAAGAATGAACTGCGATGCACCTGTTGACGAGGGCATTTCAATCGGAGCGGCTGAAACTGCCGGTGAAACCTCACCGCTTACAACCTCTGTATCAGGATTTGCAACTGCTTTATCGCTAAATAGTGCGTTGTATGTCTTCTCGTCAACGATACCTGTTGAATCGAGTGAGTTCTGATTCTGGAAGTTCGCAACAGTCTGTGCTGTGTACTCGCCGTAATAGCCTGTTGCTTCCATTGCAAAGTAGCCGAGCTTGATGAGCTGCTGCTGAATTGCAGTTATTTTCTCACCTTCGTCACCGTTCTGATACTGAACTGCTTCTGTTGTAGGCTCTGTTGCAGGCTCTGTGGGAGCAGTTGTTTCTTCTTCGGGCTTGTCCTCCTCAACCTTTGCTGTTGTATCTGCCTTTGGGGCTTCAGGAGCGTCCTCTGAATAAAGCGTATTTCTTGAGTCGCCTGCGATACCGTCAACCGTAAGACCCGCAGCCTTCTGGAATGCCTTGTAAGCCTCTTCTGTTGCATCGCCGAAGTTTCCGTCAATCGCACCGTTATAGTAACCGAGGTCAGCCAGTCTTTGCTGAATCTTCTTTACCTCTGCACCCGATGAACCGTTCTTGTACACGCTCGGTGCGTTGCTTGAAGATGACTGATTGTCGGATGAATCAGAAGCGCTTGATGAGCTTGAACCTGATGAATTATCCGAACCTGACGAACTGCTTGACGAATTGCCTGAAGAACTGCTTGATGAAGTATCGGAAGGAGTCTTGCTCGATCGACCCTGTGAATCAAAGTAATATGTAGTACCGTCAATTGTTCTTGAAGTATTTACAATGTACTCGCCGTTTTCATAATAGTAATAGCTGCCGTTAAAGCTTTCCCAACCGTTTGTTACATAGGAAACTGCGGCAAGCTTGAACCAGTATGTCCAATTGTTGTAACCGCCGATTGCCTCGTAGCAAACACCGTATTCATCGCCTCTTGCGTCAACCTCCATACCGTTGCCGACATAAACGCCCACATGACCGGGACGCCAAAGTCCAAGACCGTGAACATTTGGGATACCTGCGCTTACCGAACCTGTTTCGGTAGCTGTTTCAAGCTGAGGATTACCACATCTTTCGCCGCCGGCATATGAATAGATAAGACCTGAACAGTCTACCGCACCGGGGGTTGAACCGCCGTAAACATATGACCATCCGCTGTTATAGGCATTAAGCGCCCACTCTGCAAGACCGGCACCCGTGCCTTTTGCACCGGCAGAAAAAGAAGAACTGAACACGCATACACTTGAAAGTGTGAGAACACTCAGTATGATTGCAGTAATCTTTTTTATTCTCTGCATCGTTAATTACCTCCATCTTAATTGTTACCAAATCTGACTGTTAATTACAATTAAGGTTACACCTTGATAACAAATTTGTAACTATTATAGCATCATATTTTTAAAAAATCAACCCCAAAGCCTGTATTTTTTGCTAATTCGGAAATTTCGATGCAGTTTCACTCACAAAATCTTTATTTCACACACTCAAATAGAGCAAATATTACAAAATTTGTAATATTTTGTAATATTTAAGTTGCTTCGGTGTAACAAAAATTGGCTCTATATAAAAACGGAGTAACAAACACAGTGTACAAAAAAGCACTCCCACTCCAAGCGTATGGAGTGGGAGCGCTTTTATTCGGTTTCCGTAATACAATTATGAAAATATGAAAAAATAGAGGAGAGAAAATTTCAATATGAAATCTGGAAATCAATCAACGGTCAGTAATGTTAAAATACCTTTAAAAAGCGTCGCATTACTGATATTCACAAACACTTGCCCATTTTAGGAGAAATTCTCTTTCTTCGGGTTTGCCCTTAACAGACTGCGATGCGGCTACGATTGGGAGCCAACGGTCAACATACTGACGGGCTGTGTCCGTCTTTGTGCAATAAAGCTTCATATACTTTTCAGCAAGCTCTTCCTGATGATTCAAACGGAACAGCAGATATGTTCTCGCTGCATCGGCTGAACCGTTACCCTGTGTTGCGTGCGACCAGTCGATTACATACGGTGTACCCGACTCATCAATAATAATATTGCTCGGGTTAAAGTCGCCGTGACAAACCTTTGTGTGGTTCGGCATACCGTTAAGGCGTGTTTCAAGCTCATATCTTGTTGTTGCATCAAGGTCTGTTTCGCTGATTTTGCGTTTCATCTTATCTTTCAGCTTGTTAAGCAACGGTGCTTTCTGACTGAGGATTTTAACCTGAATGTCAACAAAGAGATTAAGATATTCATCCTCCTTTTCAGGATGCTCTGCCATAAGCTCAGCAAGAGTCTTGCCTTCAATAAAGGTTGAAATAATAGCCCACTTGCCGTCAATCTTTGTAACTTCTTCGATTTTCGGAATATTAAGACCTGTTTCTTCAACTCTCGCCTGATTAAGAGCCTCGTTAAGAATATCTGATTTCGGATAGCACTCATCAAAAACTTTTGCTGCAAGCGCGCCGTCTTTATAAACTACCTTGTTCTCTCTTTTTGCAAGAACTGTATCTAATTTCATAATAAAGCCCCTTTCGCTTTAAAATATTTATTTTTTATTAAGCAATCTTTCATTGCTTCGGTTATATTATACAACAAATTAAGGGGTTAGTATAGTGTAAAAATAACAAAATAATCGGAATTTTCTTTGTGCATTTAGCAAATACAAATAAACAGTTTTTTACATTTCCTACAAAAAGAGCAAAATATTTTATATGAAGTGCATAATTTTTTGTTAAACTTTTAACTAAATAATTGTGAAATTTTTAACATTCTTTTGTGCATATTGCATAGCTGTATAAATTTTCAAAACAAATCAGCCGTTTTGCAACCGTTCACACAATTCTGTAGGGGCGGATATTATCCGCCCGCACGGCGAGCCGCCGTACCCAATTCGTGTAGATAGTTTGAGATGTCAAAAAACATACTATGCCCGAGCATGACATTGCAACCGTTCGCACAATTCTGTAGGGGCGGATATTATCCGCCCGCTTGATGAAATTTTATGTTTATACTCAAGTGTTCCGACACGATAAAAGCCGTGCGTTATTGTGTCGGGGTACTACAGAAACCTTGCAACATTATTTATATATGAATACAAAAACGCAAAAGGCACATAACCGTCATTGTTTTCGGTTATGTGCCTTCTTACAGCATAAAATGCTGTGTGTTAATCGGTTTTATTAAAATTTATTGCAATCAGCAGAAGAATACATCCATTTCTTCTGCGTTGCCGTCGGCAACAAAGTAAGCCTTGCTCTCCTCCGGCTTGAGATAAATTGAAATTTCCTTTGCTTCCTTGCCGTATGTAGCCTTAACATTTTTGATTACTTCTTCAACAGGAACCTGTGCGCCTGCATATTCTACGAAGAAATTAACCTTTGTTTCAACCGGAACGGACTTCTTTGGAGCAACCTTCTTTGGAGCTGCTTTCTTAACAGGAGCCTTTTTAACGGGCTCTGCTTTCTTAACAGTTTCAACCTTTACGGTTTCTGTCTTTGCGGGTTCAGCCTTCTTTGCAGCTGTAGCAACAGTCTTAGCAGGCTCAGCCTTTGCAACAGTCTTTTTTACAGGCTCTTCCTTAACGGGAGCAGTTTTTGCAGGGGCTGTTTTTGCAGTTGTTTTCTTTGTTGTTGCCATAATAAATCCTTCTTTCAAAGTAATAAAATATTGCAGAAATAAAAGTTTTATCTTTTGTAAATATTATACATTTGAGAGTAAAAAATGTCAATAAACTGTACAAAAATTCGGCGGTTAATACATATTTGCGAAAAAATAAAATTCCTGTTAGTTGAAATGCACAATGTTATTGCCTCATATTTGTGAACTATGTCGTTTTTTCTTCTCAAAAAAACGAAAAAAGCACATCATCATTTGAAAACCCCTTGCAACTGTGCTAAAATAATAGCAATTGATGTAAGAGAGAAGAATGATTTATGGGAGAGAATTTCATTATTATTGCACAACAGGTGCTTGTACTGTTCATTTTGATTGCAGTCGGTTTTATTTGCGGTAAGAAGAAAATTATCACCGATTTTTCCGCCCGTCACATGACCGATATAGTATTGTATGTTGTGACGCCCTGCGTTATGATTTCTGCTTTTCAGCGGGAGTTCTCGTTTGAACTTTTGAGCGGACTTATAATTTGCGTTACCTGCTCTGCACTTATTTTCGCTGTGTCAATACTTATCTGTAACCTGATTTTTCATGATAAAGATGAAAGCCGTAAGGCTGTTATCCGCTTTGCAACAATCTATTCAAACTGTGCATTTATGTCCCTGCCGCTTCAAAAAGCAATTCTCGGTGATGACGGTTGGTTTTACGGCTCAATTTTTGTTGCCGTATTCAATATCTTTGTCTGGACGCACGGACTTGTTTCAATGAGCGGTGACAAAAAACAGCTTTCATTCAAAAAGCTTGTTCTCAACCCCGGTCTTATCGGTGTTGTTCTTGCAATTATACTGTTTATTACAGGTTTTAAGCTTCCGTACATAATCAGTCAGCCGGTTGAATATCTTGCAGTTCTGAACACTCCGCTCCCGATGCTTATTATCGGTTTTTACCTTTCACAGGCTGACTTTAAAAAGGCATTCACCGACAAGGGCGTATATTTTTCATCGGCGGTTCGTTTGATTGTTTTGCCGATGCTTACAGCGGTTGTAATGTCATTGTGCCGTGTCACTCCGATTATTACCATGGCTTGCGTAATCGCTACATCAGCGCCTACTGCCGCAACAACAACTATGTTTGCAACAAAATTTAACAAGGATGTTGAATTGTCAGTCAGTATTGTTGCCGCAACAACAGTATTTTCGCTTGCAGCAATGCCCTTAGTTGTTATGCTTACCGGTATGATGAGCGGCTTTAGTAGTTAAGTAAAATGGAAAATTGAAAATGGAAAATTATGGTCGGCGGTGTGCCACCGCAGACCTTTCGAGAAGATAGTTGAGATAAATGAATTGCATTGATGCCCGAAACGGCATTGATGCAATTTTTATTTTATATGAATTTAACTGTTTAATTGTAGGGGCGCTCATTAGGCGCCCGCCTTGATGAATGGATTTGTTTTATAAAAATGTTTTGATATGATGAAAACTGTGTATAATCCGTAGGGGAGAACCGTGTTCTCCCGCAAGTAATCGTACAATTTATATATTAAAACAAATTTTGTAAATGCCACAATTCAGTAGGGGCGTTCATCGGACGCCCGCTTTGATGAATGGATTTGTTTTATAAAAATGTTTTGATGTGATGAATGATATGTATAATCTGTAGCGGCGAACCGTGTTCGCCGCTACATTATAACAGTAACTTTGTAACATTTATATAATTTGTTCTAGCATATAATTTCTGCCGTTACTTGCGGGCGCCCGATGAGCGCCCCTACAGGCACACAGATACTTCCATACAAAACAAAAATGCATCAGAGCCTTACGGGCATCTGATGCATTTTGTTTATCTGACTGTCTTCTCAAATTATTGACGGTGGTACACCGCAGTCCTTAATTTTCAATTTTCAACTTTCAATTTGAAAATAACGCTCGGGCGATAATGTTTGAACTATCGCAAACTATCTACACGAACAGGGCGCAGCGACACGCTGCCGGCGAGCCGCCGTTATTTAAGAGTTTTCATACATTGCTTGAATGTTTCGATAACATACCATGCCTCATCATTGGTGAGGGTTGAGTTCATCGGGAGGGTGAGCTGGTTTTTGTGCATATTGTACGCATTCGGGTAATCGGTAATTTTGAAGCCACGCTTGCTGTATGCCGAAAGCAACGGCAACGGCTTGAAGTGGACATTGCACATTACGCCGTGGTCAGCCATCATATTATAGAACTTGTTACGGTATTCTGCGTCTTTGCCGATAAATCTTACAAAGTAAAGGTGACCGCTGCTGCGGTGGTTTTCATCGCAGTGATTAAGCACCTGAACGGGCAAATCCTTAAATTCTTCGTTGTAAAGCTTTATAAGCTGATGTCTGCGGTCGAGAATTTTATCGTAGCGTTCAAGCTGAGCCACACCGATTGCGGCAAGCACATCGGTCATATTACACTTGTACTGAGTGTCAACAACATCATATTCCCACGATGCGACCTTATTTTTCTGATATGCGTCCTTGGTCTGACCGTGAAGCGAGAGAAGCATATACTGCTTGTACATATCTTCCTCATCAATTCCGTCATGTGAACGGTGAACAGCCGCACCGCCCTCGGCGGTTGTCATATTCTTTACAGCGTGAAAGCTGAAGTTTGTGAAGTCGGCAATTTCACCGCACATCTTGCCGTGCCATTGCGCACCGAATGCGTGAGCGCCGTCAGCCATAACAATAACTCTGCCGAACTTTTCCTGAAGCTCGTTGCGCGGATTGAAAACGCCTTTCTTTCTTTCAACAGCCTCAAAAATACGGTCATAATCGCACACAACGCCTGCAAGATCAACAGGAATGATAACCTTTGTGTTGTGGTTGATTGCCGCCTCCATTTTATCGTAGTCCATCTCAAAGCTGCCGCTTTTGCAGTCAATCATAACAGGCTTTGCGCCCACATGGTAGATAATTGATGCAGTTGCCGTGTAGGTGTACGCAGGAACTATGACCTCATCTCCGGGACCGATGCCGAGAATACGCAAAGTAAGCTCGGCACAAGAGGTCTGCGATGAAAGGCAGACAGCCTTTTCTGTGTGACATCTTTCTGCAATACGGCTTTCAAAAAGCTTTGTTTCGGGGCCTGTTGTAATCCAGCCCGATTTCAGAACCTTTATAACTTCGTCAATTTCTGCCTGAGAAAGGTCAGGCGGTGAAAACGGAATTTTTATCATTTTTAATTTCTCCTCAGGTACAGCCGTGCATTAACCACTGCCGTACACAAACTATAGACAAATCTGAAAATATTTACACTCCATTATACAACGCAAGTCATAAAAAGTAAAGTTTCAAAATATCCAAAATATGCTTTAAAAAGGCGATTTCGTATGGTATATGAGCCGTATTGCAGTCGGGCTTCAGCCTTTTTTGCTCTCCGAGGCTTTCTTTTGCAGATATTTATTTTTTGTTGCAAGACCGCCTCTTATATGCCTTTCGCTTTTGTTGGTGTCAAGAATTTTCCTCACCTGTCGGTAAAGCGCAGGGTTAAGCACCTTTAGCCGTTGGCTGACATCCTTATGCACGGTGCTTTTGCTCACACCGAATTTTTTCGCCGTACTTCTGACGGTTGCCTTGCTTTCGATTATGTATTCGCCGAGCATTGCCGCTCTTTCTTCTACGATACCTTTCACATACAGCCCTCCTGTCTGTCCTCCTTAGGGGGACATCTGTAATAGATTGTATGTGCAGACAGCGGATTGTATGACGGTATAGCTTAGTATGTTTTATTGCGTTTTATTGCCGTTTTATCTGTAATTAAACTGAATTTTTGTATAAACAGACAAATAAATGCTTATAATTTCGGTATTTATGCGGATTGAATTATCACGGTTACCAATGGTATAATTTAATCATAACAGTCAGAGAAAATCAAAATTTTTTGTGCATTTTGCTTCTTTGGCTTGAGAGGAGAAATACATATGAAAAATATTAAAAAAACAGCGGGTAAATTATTTGCAATGATTCTCACGGTATCGGTTGCAGTATCCTGTGTGGTGTCAACGGGCATTTTCACAGCCTCGGCATACACAGCGCCGAAAAAAGGCAAAATTGTTTACAACAAAACAATACACAATAAATACAGCAAGGTCGAGAATACGATTCTTGACAGCCTTAAAAATTTTGAAGAGGAAATTGATATCAGCAGTCTAAATGTTCCGAGAAGTGATATTTCGGAAATTTTTAAGGTGCTGACCTTAACTCATCCTGAGCTTTACTATGTGAATCAGGGATTTTCGTACTCCTACTATCCGTCAGAGGACACGATTGCGTCAATCTATCCCGAGTACACAATCAGCAAGAGCGAGTATGCAACACAGAAAAAGTCGCTTGATAAAGAGGTTGAGAGAATTCTTTCGCTTGTGAAAGAGGATATGACCGATTCCGAAAAGGCACTTGTAATTCACGATGAGCTTGCCATTATGAGCGAGTACAGCACATCAGATTACAACAAGGCTGATATTTACAATTCGCTTGTTGAAAAAACTTCCGTATGTCAGGGCTATGCACTTGCGTATTCCTACATGCTTTCACTTGTCGGAATAGACTCCGAACTTGTTGAGTCAAACTCAATGAACCATATGTGGAACAAGGTTCATATCGGCAACGCTTGGTATAATGTTGATGTTACATGGGATGATCCTATTAATGACCGACCGGGACACGCTCAACATACATACTTTCTTTTAAGTGACAATGCCATTCAGAATCTTCCGTCAAAGCACTATGATTACACAATAAGCAACAGCGCAAATTCGACAAAATATGATAATTACGAAATCCATAATTTCGACACAAGGCTTTGCGAGGTTAACGGTGAATTTTACGGCTTTGTCAACAACAATTCTTCAGCTAACAAGGGTGCATTGTTAAAATACAAGCTTGACAGCAATACATATGAGAAAAAGCTGACAGTAGACGAAAAATGGAGTGCCGGCGGTAATTCCTACTGGATAAATACATATATGAGCCTTGAAAAATACAACGATACTCTGTATTTTAATACCTCCGACGCCGTGTATTCATACGATGTTAAAACAGGCAGACAGGCAGTTGTCGCATCCGATATCAGCGGTGTGTCCGCATCATCAGGAAAGCTTTGCTACGGTATGGTTCTCAAGGGTGACGCAATGTATGCCGCCGTGTCGGATTCTCCGAACAACAAAGCGACTTTGAAGTATATAAAAAGGGTTGACAAAGACAGTCTTGCAATCGGTATGACAAACTATATTATGATTTCAAGCACAAATTCAATTGAAAAAGCATATTACGGTGATGTAAACGGTGACGGCGAAATAAATATTGCCGATGCAACCGCAATTCAGAAGGCAATTGTGGGTCTTGTCAATCAGAGCGAAATTGAGAGTATAAACTCCGATGTAAACTTTGATTCCAATATCACCGTCATTGACGCAACCACAGTTCAGAGTTATATTGTAGGACTTATATAACGGCAAGCAGTCAGCAAATTCAGCAAATTGAAAATAGAAAATCACAGTCGGACAGCAGGTTTGCAAAATGCAAAATTTCTGTTGCCCGACTGTTTTTTATAATCGGTTCTATTCAATTTTAGCATTTTTAGAGGGCATAACCCCCAAAAATAAACCCCAATCCGTAAAAATAAGCGTTCGGAATATAAAAAGAAAAACGGCAAAACCTTAGTGGTTAAGCCGTTTCTTAGTGGTTGCGGGAGCCGGATTTGAACCGACGACCTTCGGGTTATGAGCCCGACGAGCTACCTAGCTGCTCTATCCCGCGATATGGATGCTTGCTGTTTTTCACAGCTTTTTTATTATAGCACTGTGCAGGGATTATGTCAATAGTTTTTTAAAATTTTTTCTTTTTAGTTAATTCCCATAGTAAAGTCTGCCTCTTTCCTACTCCTGCTGTGGAACTTACTTTGGAGATTAACAAAATTTTCTTTTGTACTTTTGCGGTGCATTTGTTATGATTTTATTAAGGAATTTATTAAGAAAAATTTTTGGAAATGAATGCAGACACCTGCGTGTCGGCTTATATCTGTCAACCTATTTTGTGTCAAAGTTAATCCTGCAACAAAAAATACGGATAAATACGAATATATAAAATTATGCGGTTTTATACAGGCACAATCACATAATAAAAATTTTCAATATGTTTATTGTGACAAAATAATATGGCAAAAATTGTGCATAATTCAGCCGCAATACTGCCTGCCTGAACAATTTGCACTAAAAGCTAAATTTATATTTATACATTTCGCCGTAGCAATAATTGTTAATTTGTGTTACAATTATGATGTCATTTTTTAATGATATTATGTGATTAACGGAGCGCTTATGCCGATATACAGAATTGCAGACTTAAATGTTGAAATAAACCCAAAATATAAACTTGCAGAACAGCGTCTTGAGCCGTATATCATTCAATCGGATAAATCGGATAAGGTTGATATAACTGTGTCTGTTACCGACGGTGAAATTACTCAGCGTTGTATGCTTGGCAGCAATATCGACAGGCAGGAAGCAGAGGATGTTCTGATACTCACAAAATTTTGCAATGCGGTGCTTGACGGGTTTGACGGTTTCTTTTTTCATTCATCGTGTTTAGAGCTTGACGGTGAGGGCTATGCTTTTTCGGCTGTCAGCGGAACAGGCAAGTCAACCCACACGGCACTTTGGCAGAAGCATTTTGGCGACAGGGTGACGATGATTAACGACGACAAGCCGATTATACGAAGGTGTGGCGGAAGGTTTTATGTTTACGGAACACCCTGGATGGGAAAGGCTAACATAGGAACAAACACAAAGGCTCCGCTTAAGGCTGTATATATACTTGAAAGAGCAAAGGAAAACAGGGCGGCAAGGGTTTTGCCGTCACAAGTTTTAAGGCAGTTGTTTGAAGCAGCTGTTATTGATGTTGAACGGAGCAGAATGGAAAGACTGCTTGAATTGTTCGACGCGTGTTTCAGTGTAACGCCATTGTTTCTGCTCGGCTGTAATATGGAAGACGGTGCCGTCATCACGGCTTATAATGCCGCAAACGGCAAGGATAAATAGAGTTATCGGATTTTTCGGAGAACGGAGATATATTATGGAATTTGCTCAGGTTGTTTCAGTTGAAAATATGAGAAAGAGCGACGCAAAAACAATTGCGGAGCATACCCCCTCGGCAGAGCTTATGTACAGAGCCGCAAAGGGGATTTTTGAATCGGCAAAATTTGTCGGTAAGGTTGCCGTGGTTTGCGGAAAGGGGAATAACGGCGGCGACGGTTATGCGCTCGCCTGCATTTTGTGCCAAAACGGCTTTACTCCGACAATTTTCAGAGTAGGCGACGGCTTTTCAAAGGACGGTCTTTACTATTATAAAAAAGCAATGTCACTTGGTGCGGAAGAATTACCGATGTCACAGGCGGCTGCCTTTACGGGCTTTGACATTGTCACAGACTGCTTGCTCGGAACAGGGTTTTCGGGTGAATTAAAGGGCGAAATGCTTGATGCCGTTGAGCAGATAAATATGACAAATGCCTATGTTATAAGCGCCGACATAAACAGCGGAATCAACGGCGATACCGGTGTGTGCGGTACGGCGGTAAATTCAGACCTTACCGTTTCAATCGGTTCATTTAAGACAGGAATGTTTTTGAATGACGCACCGTACTATATCGGGTCAATGACGAATTGCGACATAGGAATCAATCTTATTGAAGAAGAGTACAAGCTGATTGATTATTCTCTTCTGCATATGTTTGAGGGCTACGGCTCACTTGTTATGACGATCGAGGAGTTTTTTGAAAAATACGGCTGCGAGCCTTCAAAATGCAATGTTGCACGCTGTGTTGAGGAAATCAGCAAAAAAGAACGCAGAACAGTTGTTGTAAAAACAGACCATTCTGCGGTAATTGCAGATCTTAAATATATTTATTTTTGTGCAGACTATGTAATAAATAACTGACAGTGAGGGTGAAGTTATGAAATACAAGAAGGTGTTGTTACCGCCCGAGCCGTATTACAGCGGCAGGGTTACAAGATATCCGGACAGAAAAGTTGCCTTTGAATCGGGACTCAGGTGGCATGGTTCATATGAAATTTCCTATATAAAAAAAGGTAAGGTAAGGCTTAATAAGCTCGACTGCGAAATAATTCTTAACGAGGGCGATGTCTATGTTCTTAACAGTCAGGAGGTTCATTCCTACGACGATATCGGTGACGATACTCAAGTTATTATGCTCAATATAATTCCCAAAGCCATTGCACCGTATGTTGATGACCCGCATATTGTACCGAAATTTAAACAGCCCCAAGGCGAAGCGTTGGAAGTTATCAGGAAAACAATGAACACATTATACGGTTTTGAGGAATACAAAAGCAAGCTCATCAGTATGAAGGTCAGAGCAGTAATGTACAGCGTTGCGTACTACCTTATCCGCGACTGCATTGATAATAACATTGAGTATGTCCACGGCTCACAGGCCGATGATTTTGACTGTGCAAAAAGTGCCATCCGATATATGCACGACAACTATAAGCACGAAATAACGCTCGGTGAAATTGCCAATTATGTGGGAATGACGCCGGCACATTTTTCAAAATATTTCAAGGAAAAAACAGAGGAAACCTTTTCAAGGTATCTTCGCAGGGTTCGCCTTGAGCATGCAATTGATGATTTGAGAAATAAAAAAATCACCGTCAGACAGGCGGCGATTGAAAACGGTTTTCCGAATGTTAATTCTTTTATTTTATCCTGTAAGTCCGAATACGGCAGAACCCCTGCGGAGCTGAAGAATTACAGCGAAAAGAATTAACGGCAGGTTGCCGTTGCCGATTTTACACCGTCATAATCCGCACCGTCTTTTCATACATATTATCGGTGATTGATATGAAAAAATTGTTCTGTGCGTTCTTGTGCGTAATGCTTGCGGCATTGTCGGCAGTGGTATTTTTGGGCGGAAAAGAAACCCCGTCAGGCTACATAAAATATGTTGAATTTAATGTTACGAAGGACGCTCTGCAAAATGCCGTTGACCTCGATATACAAACTCACGATGACGACAGGCACACCGACTGCGTAACTGTGCTTGCGTATCTCGGCGCAAAATACGGCGGTGATTTTACAAAGTACAAATACAGCGATATGACCGCTTTTGCCGACAAAATCAAAAACGGCGAAACCGTTGAAAACCTGACAAAGGATATGAAATATTTCAACTACTACTCTCAGGCATACGGTGCGGCACTTTCCGGAATTGTAGGCAATTACGAAAAAGAAACCTCAAACGGCACTGAAAAAGACTACGGCTTGTGCTGGTTTTCACCGATTGCCAAATCTTTTCCGTATTCCTGCTATGATGATTTCGGGGCTGTCAGAACCTATGGCTACACAAGACCGCACCTCGGTCACGACCTTATGGCGGCGGTCGGCACACCTGTTGTGGCGGTTGAGTCGGGAACGGTTGAAATTATGGGTTGGAACAGGTACGGCGGCTGGCGAATCGGAATCCGTTCTGCCGACAAAAAACGCTATTGGTACTATGCCCACCTAAGACAGAACCGTCCCTTTGCCGAAAATCTTAAAGAGGGCGACAGGGTTTGTGCAGGCGATGTAATCGGCTATGTCGGAAGAACAGGCTACAGCGATACCGAAAACACAAACGGCATTACCGAAAGTCATTTGCATCTGGGGCTTGAGCTTGTGTTTGATGAGAGCCAAAAAGAGAGCGACAACGAAATATGGATTGATGTGGGAGCGATAACAAGCATTGTTGAGCAGAACCAAAGCGAAGTTGTCCGCAACAACGCAACAAAGGAATTTACAAGAAAATACAAATTTTCGGTTAACAATGATTTACAAAAAACTACAGCAAGATAAAATAAAACTGGCTCAAAAATTGAATATTTTGATAGTTGTTGACAATATAATGCGAATATAGTACAATGTGACCACTATGTTTTTTAAGGAGAGTAAAACAATGAAAAAAATTGCACTTATACTTGCTGCAGCACTTATCGCAGTAACATCAATCTTCTGCTTTGCAGGTTGCGGTGAAACACCTGAGCAGAAACTCGCAAACTACATTGCATCAGATACTTGCCAGAAAGATATTGATACATTGAAATCTTCTTTTGGCTCAACTTTGGATATTGATGTTAAGGCTGAGGGCGAAAATGTAGTTTTCACATTTGCTTACAAAACAGACCTTCCTGAGGAATCACTTGACACTGTAAAGTCAACTCTTGAAACAGGTTTTGATTCTATGTCATCAACATTTGAAGGCTTTGCTAATGATATTAAAGATGAAGCAGGTGTTGACAATCCATCGGTTGTTATTGAAATTAACACTAAGGACGGCAAGAACCTTTTCTCAAAGACTTACAACGCAACAAAATAATTTGATTGCTTGCAATCTGCGGACTGTCACACGGCAGTCCGTTTTTTTGTTTGTCTGTCGAAAAAAGTCACGAAATGTCAACTGAACCGTACAGAACGACCTCTTCCGTTAATAGCACAAAATCATTAACATTACTTTTATTCTGTTTGGGCAAAAAATCATATAATTTGTATGTTGACGGCAAATCTTCAATAAGTTAAAATATGTAGGATGGTATTTAAAAAATGATTTTGAAATTTTATGTTTGTGGGAGGTAAAAACGAGTGGTATTTTCAAGCCTTGTGTTTTTATTTGCGTATCTTCCGATAACCCTGCTTGCCTATTATCTTGTGCCAAGACAGGGACGCAATATTTTTCTTTTTATCGTAAACCTCATATTCTACGGCTGGGGTGAACCAAAGCTTGTTTTGCTTATGGTGTTCAACATTTTCTTCAACTACATAGGCGGTTGGCTTGTTGACAAATACAGAGCCGATGCCAAAAAGAAAAAGCTGTTTTTGATTCTGACCTGCGTGCTTGATATTGGTATTCTTGCGGTGTTTAAATATACGGGAATGATAACCGAAACGCTCAATATGCTGCCGTTTCTCAATATTCCCGAGCTTCAAATCAGCCTGCCAATCGGTATCAGCTTCTACACATTCCAGACAATGAGTTATGTTATTGATGTTTACCGTGACGATGCGCCCGTGTCGAAGAATTTTATCAACTTCGGTACATATGTTGCACTCTTTCCGCAGCTTATTGCAGGTCCGATTGTCCGCTACCGTGATGTTGCCGAACAGCTTGTAAACCGCCGTGAAACGCTTGAAATGTTCACAAGGGGCGTGAAGCTCTTTATGGTCGGTCTTGCAAAAAAGGTAATTATCGCAAACACCATGGGAACGCTCACAACAAACATTTTTGCAACAACCGATGAAAACGGCGTTGTCGGAACATGGGTGGGTATGATAGCCTATACATTTCAGATTTACTTTGATTTTTCGGGCTACTCCGATATGGCTTGCGGTCTTGGCAATATGCTGGGATTCGAGTTTCTTAAAAACTTTAACTATCCCTACATTGCAAAGTCGATTACAGACTTTTGGAGAAGATGGCACATTTCACTTTCAACATGGTTCAAAGAGTATGTTTATATCCCCCTCGGCGGCAATAGAAAGGGCGTTAAAAGGCAGATTCTCAACCTTCTCATCGTGTGGGGACTTACAGGTCTTTGGCACGGTGCGGCATACAACTTTGTACTTTGGGGACTTTACTACGGACTTCTTCTTATTCTTGAAAAATTCGTACTCAAAAAATTTCTCGACAGACTGCCGTCATTTGTTCAGCACATTTACACTCTGTTTATCGTAATCATCGGTTGGGGACTTTTCTACTTTACCGATGTAGGACAGCTCGGTGAGTTTATGGCTGACCTTTTCAATTTCGGCAACGGAATTTGCGGCAATCAGGCATTTAACCTCATTATGAGCAACCTGCCGATGCTTATTATTGCGGCTGTTGCGTCAACTCCGCTTGCAGCAATGCTTTACAACCGCTTTGAACACACACGCTTTATGTGGATTCCCGAAACACTCTACTGTATGGGTGTCCTTGCCGTCAGCACGGCAAGCCTTGTTAATCAAAGCTACAACCCGTTCCTTTATTTCAGATTTTAAAACGGCTGTGAACAATTAGAAAAAAGTCAGGTGAATATATATGCATTTTGCTGATAACAGAAATAAAATCGGAAAATACATTCCTGCGGTTGTATTTTTGATTTTCATATACGGAATGGCTTTGTGGTTTATCTTTTCTCCGAAAACCGACTACAGTTCTTCCGAAAAAAGATACTTGCAAAAGTTCCCCGATGCCAATGTTGAAAAGGTGCTTTCGGGAGAGTTTGGCAGTGAGTTTGAAACATTCTTTGCCGACCAGTTTCCGCAGAGAAACACATGGGTAGGTATTAACGCATACACCACCCTTGCGGAGGGCAACAACGGTGCAAGCGGTGTGTATAACTGCAAAAACGGATGCCTTATCAACAAGCCTGTTTCGACTGAGAACAATCTTGATAAGAATATCGGTGCGGTTGCCGACTTTGCAAAATCAATCGACACTCCGACAACGGTTATGCTCGTTCCGTCAACAGGATATATTGCCGATGATGTGCTTCCGACATTCCACGATAAATACAACGATGATGAGGATATAAGCAAGATTTCTTCAACGCTTTCAAAAGATAAAATCGGCTTTGTCGATTTGCGTGAACGCTTTAAGAGCGAATACAAAAACGGCAGTCAGCTTTACTACAAAACAGACCACCATTGGACAACAAAGGGTGCTTACACGGGCTATCAGGAGCTTTGCAAGGCACTCGGCGTTACTCCGATTGATGATTCAACACTAAAAAAAGACAGCTACCCCGACTTTTACGGCACAACATATTCTTCAAGCGGTTTTTGGCTCACTCCGCCCGATAATATCGAAATTTGGAGCAATCCGAACAATTCTTCAAAAAATATCTCCGTAAAAATTACCGAGGGCGCAAACATCAAAACTTCGGGTTCAATGTACTTTACCGACCATCTCAAAGAGGACGACAAGTACCCCGTGTTTATTGACGGCAATCACGCCCTCACGGAGATTACAAACACCAACGCAAAGAACGGAACAATTCTTCTCATCAAGGACAGCTTTTCGCACAGCCTTGCGCCGTTCCTTGCAGAAAATTACAGCAAGGTGGTTTTGGTTGACCTGCGTTATTATAAGGAAAGCGTGTCAGACCTTGTGTCAGCCTACAACCCCGAACAGGTTGTTGTGCTTTACGGAATTGACAACCTTGCAACCGATACCGACATTGTATGGCTCAAGTAAGCTGACAATCTAAATAAACTATACGGCACTCCGATTCAGTCGGGGTGCTTTTCTTTTGGCAAGCTCTCATTTGCCTGATTGAATAAAAATTCACGATATGTTTTCAAATCGGCTCGCCTCATCGGCATTGTTCACTTAGTATTGTTCTCTTAGTATTTTTCTTTTAGTCTTCTTCTTTTAGTATTATTAGTCCGTAAATGGCGAGGGGGACGGGTATAAAATTTACAGGGGTCAGATACAAATTTTTAGGGGGAAGGGTGAAGTATCTTTCGTAGGGGGGTGTAAAATATTACACAGGTTGACCGGCAGGACAATAGTTTGCACAACATTAGTGACCGACAGAACACTACAGCGATTAAAGTCAAAATTAAGCAAAGGACGCTATAAGATTTTCTCTGGCAAAGCCCTCGTCAAAAAAGTCGGGATTTACCGAATACACATACGGTGCAGACTGAATTTTGCCGAATTTTCCAATAGCAAAACCGCCCGCCTTTGAAATGATGTTTCTCTCGCACAGCTCATAGATGGTCTTTCTTGCCGTTGTTTCCGAGATGGAACAGGATTCTGCGATTTTACGCATTGACGGATAGCAGGTATTCGACTTGTCACAGCACCTCATAATGTAGCAAAGCACGGCAAATTGTGCAGGTTTGAGTTGGAGGTCAAAGACCTCGTTGGGAATCATAAAGAAATTTGTCATAAAAAATCGCCTCCACTAAAGAGCCTTAAAAAGAGAAAATTGCATATTTTAATACATTTATTTAAAAATATTTTCAAAAAATTTTTTCGGAATAAAGAGTTGTTTTGTCATAGTCTTGTCACGGTCGGTATGATATGATGTGTTTGCAGTCAAAGGTACTGTGCAAAAAAATAATCGGTATATATTTTGATTTGTTCAAAAAAAGACAAGGAGATTACCGTTTTCGGCAGTCCCCCTGTCAAGTGCAGAATATTTATTTTTTAGTTATCAGCCTTTTATCAAGCAATACTTTCTTGCGTTCTTAACGATGAATGTAACAGAAATTGCAACGGCACAAAGCTCGGCGGCGGGCAATGCCAGCCATACACCGTTTATGCCGATAAAGATCGGCATAATTAACATTGCGGCACATTCAAACAAAAGCGTTCTTGCAACCGAAATCACGGCTGAAATCTTGCCGTTGTTGAGTGCGGTAAAAAGTCCCGATGCAAAAATATTCGTTCCGCACAACAGATAATTGATTGCAAAAATTCTGAATCCGCCGAGTGCAATCTGCTGAAGCTCCTCATCACCCGCCGAGAAAATTCTTACAAGCGGTTCTGCAAAAATTTCAGATGCCGCAATCATTGCGAGTGAAATTATCAGCGTGATTTTTATACATAGCCTGAACAGCTTTTGCAGCTTTTCGTGATTTTGTGCGCCGTAGTTAAAGCTGATAATCGGTGAAACTCCCGAAGTGAATCCAAACGAAACCGCAATGAAAATAAAGTGAATGTACAAAATTGCACTTATTGCCGCAACACCCTTTGCACCTGCAAATTGCATCATCTGAATATTGAATAACGCTGTTGTCACGGCTGTTGAAAGGTTCGTCACCGCCTCGGAAGAGCCGTTCGCCATTGCAAAGAGAATTTCTTTTACTTTAAATTCAGGTTTGCCAAAGTGCAGAGCTTGCTTTTTGTTGAAAAAGAGCAAAAGCGGAATTGCACCCACAGCCATACCGATGATTGTGCCGAGTCCCGCACCGATTATTCCAATCCCCCACACAGCCATAAAAAGAATGTCCAGCACAATATTTGTACAACCCGACAGTATTGAGAAAATCAGCATAATGTGGGGCTTGTCCGCTGTTACAAGGTACGATTGGTTGAGCATCTGCCAGCACATTACAAAGCCGTAGGGAATCATAACGCTGCCGTAATCAATGCAATATGGGAGAATCTTTTCGTTTGAGCCGAACATCATATACATAGGTTCGGCAAAAATTGTGAACAGCACAGCAATGATAACAGAAATGACCGTTGCCGTGATTGCAACACCGGACATAAGTCGGTTTGCCTCCTCCTGTTTTCCCTCACCCATTTTCTTTGCGATTATAGCATTTGAGCCTGTTGAAAACATTAAGCCCACAGCCATAAACACAAGCGTGAACGGATATACGATGTTGATTGCCGACAGTGCGTCGCTTCCTACACAGTTTGCAACGACTATTCCGTCAACAACCGTATAGAGTGACATAAAAACCATCATAAGAATAGTCGGCAGAGTAAATTTAAGAATTGTCCCCGCCTTAATAGGCTTTGCATAAATTGATGTCGCCATAAAATCTCCTAACCCTCAATTATTGTTTTTTACAGACCATTCAGATGATTGTATCATAACTTTGTCGCAATTACAACCGATTTATCTTTTTTCGTAAATTATGCCTATCAATACCCAAGCGTACGGAAATTTGAAAGTCGAAAACGGATAATCGAAAATGAAAAAATGAAAATTGCGGTCGGAAATAAAGCTTTAATAAGTTCAAATCTTACTGTTCCCGACCGTAACACAGCATTTGAAATTTTATGTTTATACTCATATGCTTTAGCATAATAAAATCCGTGCAAAAGGCACATAACCGTCATCGTTCTCGGTTATGTGCCTTCCTGTTTTTGTAAGGCTGTTTTTTCACAGCCACATAATTTTTATTAAAATCCGCAGAAAAACGGTTACGGTATTACTGCGCTATTAAAAAAATTACTCGTAGAGCGGATATTTTTTGCAGATTTCTTCAACGCCTGCTCTAACCTTTTCCTTGCTGTTTTCATAGTCGTTAAGAACGAGGGTAATGTACTCGGCAATCTTGTCCATATCTTCCTCGTTAAGACCTCTTGTTGTAACAGCGGCAGTACCGATTCTTACACCGCTTGTTACGAACGGTGAACGGGGTTCGCCCGGAATTGTGTTCTTATTTACTGTGATGTAGCAATCGTCAAGACGAGCCTCAAGCTCCTTGCCGGTTACATCTGTATCACGGAGATCCATAAGAAGAACATGGTTGTCCGTACCGCCTGAAACAAGCTTGTTGCCTCTTTTGAGAAGTCCGTCTGCAAGAGCCTTACAGTTAGAAACAATCTTTTTGCCGTACTCCTTGAACTCAGGCTTTAATGCCTCGCCGAAGCAAACAGCCTTTGCGGCGATGATGTGCATAAGAGGACCGCCCTGTGTACCGGGGAAGATTGCCTTGTCAATCTGCTTTGCAAATTCTTCACGGCAGAGGATAAGACCGCCACGAGGACCGCGGAGAGTTTTGTGTGTTGTTGTTGTAACGAACTCACAATACGGAACAGGGTTCGGATGAACGCCTGCGGCAACAAGACCTGCGATGTGAGCCATATCAACCATAAGATATGCGCCTACTGCGTCGGCAATCTCACGGAGCTTTGCAAAATCGATGATTCTTGGGTAAGCAGACGCACCTGCAACAATCATCTTAGGCTTGCATTCCTTTGCAATTTCAAGAACCTTATCATAATCAATTCTGTGCGTTTCGGGATCAACACCGTATGGAACAAAGTTGAAGTATTTACCTGAAATATTAACAGGTGAACCGTGTGTAAGGTGACCGCCTTCGTTAAGGTTCATACCCATTACCGTATCACCGGGATTAAGCATTGCAAAATATACCGCTGTGTTAGCCTGAGCGCCTGAATGAGGCTGAACATTTGCGTGTTCAGCACCGAAAAGCTCACACGCACGCTGACGGGCAATTTCTTCAACTACATCAACGCACTGACAACCGCCGTAGTATCTCTTTCCCGGATAACCCTCGGCATATTTGTTTGTGAGCAAGCTGCCCATTGCAGCCATAACTGCCGGAGAAACGATGTTTTCACTTGCGATAAGTTCAAGGTTTCTGCGCTGCCTTTTAAGCTCGTCTGTCATTGCGTTACCGATTGCGGGATCGTACTCGTTGAGGTAATCAAGAGTAGCGATATTTGTTTTTTCACTCATTGTTATATTCCCCTTATATTTTTATTTTAGGATACTGTGTATCCTTTTTGAATTTATGTCATTGCAACGAAAGGGCTTTTTGCCTTAATTCGTACAAATCATCAAGCGTTTTAATTTTTCCTGCCTCATTTCGCAAAGCTGTCGCACCCTTCATGCCTTTGAAATAGCCGACTACAAGTTTTCTTGCCTGAAGCATTGCCATATGCTCACCCTTGTACTCAACCATTTTGCCGATATGTTCAATCATTACACCGAGCCTTTCTTCAAGGTCGGGAGTGTGAATTTTAACATTCGGGTTTTCAAGGTATGCGTTAATCTGCGAGAAAATCCACGGATTTCCGAGCGTTGCCCTACCGATCATAACAAGGTCACAGCCCGTGATGTCCATAACCTCCTTTGCCTTTTCGGCACTGTCGATGTCGCCGTTTGCGATTACGGGAACGCTGACGGATTCTCTTACAGCCCTTATGATACCGTAATCAACGGGAGGCTTGTAATACTGCTGTCTTGTTCTGCCGTGAACGGCGATTGCCGCCGCACCTGCCGATTCGCAGATTTTTGCAACTTCAACGGCATTTACGCTGTCATCGTCCCAACCCTTGCGGATTTTTACGGTTACGGGTATGTCGGTAACGGCTGTCACAGCCTTGACAATTTCTCCGCAAAGCCGAGGATTTTTCATCAATGCACTTCCGCTGCCGTTTGAGCTTATCTTCGGAGCAGGACATCCCATATTGATGTCAATTATATCGGGTTTGTTTTCAAGTGCGTGCTTTGCGGCATCAGCCATACATTTCGGATCATCACCGAAAATCTGGATTCCGCAGGGACGCTCCAAGTCTGAAATTTCCATCAGCTCCTCGCTCTTTTTACTGTTGAAAGAAAGCGCCTTTGAGCTGACCATTTCGCTTACGCAGTATGCCGCACCGAATCTTACGCAAAGCTCACGGTAAGCCCTGTCGCTTACACCTGCCATAGGCGCAAGAACTGCGTGGGATTTCAGCGAAACGCCGCCGATGTTGAGATTGTTCATATTTTTATTTTTACACATTTAATGCTGTTACCTTATTCTTTTTCTTGCACCGACTTTTGTGCTGATCATCACAACCGCAATTACAACTACCCCAAGACCTACGCAAATCCACGAAACAATTCCCGCCGTGTAGCTTGTGGAATACTTTTTTTCGCTGACTGTTTTTGCGATTGTCGGCGCCTGAAATTCCGTTGAATCGGTCGCCTGAGTTGCAACATACTGATTCTGATACTGCGTTTCTTCCTGTACCGGAGCTTCTGTTGTTTCAGGCTGAACATACTCAGTTGTGGGTTCTTCCGTTTCGGGCGCAACATACTCGGTCGTAGGCGCTTCGGTGTAAACAGGCTCGGTATAAACAGGCTCTGTGTATTGCGGTTCGGTTTCATCGGGAACATACTCCGTCACAACAGGCTCTGGCTGTGAGTCGGGAACCTGCGGATCGTCCTCTCCTACCGCAAAGGCTGTTATTGAACAAACCGACAGTGCAAGAACCGCAAGCAAGGTCGGAAATATTCTTTTTTTCAAAATCTTTTTAAAATCCGGTTTCATATTTAATACCCCGTTCGTTTTGCGTGGCACACATTTTCATACATATACTACGATTATAGCAAAAGCAAGCGTTCATTGCAAGATTTCAGACAATTTTTCTGCACACATTTAATGCTCAAACAACAAAAAGTCGGAAAACCGATTGCAAAACCGATTTTCCGACTTAATTATTATGTCAGATTTTTGAGCGTTTTTTAGCCTTTGGCATAACAAGACTGTAGCTTTCGTCAATCAGCGGAAAGATTTCTTCCTTGCTCACAGAGCCGTCAAGCAGAATACTTATCCACTTGTCTTTGTTCATATGATAGGCAGGCAGAAATCCGTTTTTTAATCTGAGTGAGCCGACAAGAATCGGGTCGCACTTGACATTCATCACATCGACAAAGCCATCGCCGTCAAGCCCTAAAATCTGCCTTTTGACACGCATAACTATTGCGTACCATTTGCCCGACATCATATTCCGCAGAACCGCATTATCGGGACTGCTCTCCCACGGATATTCGGGTTCTGTTCCGTATGTGCTAAAGGCATAGTTTAAAATTACATCTCTGTTAATGGAATTGTCATTGTATGCCATTAAGCCTTAACTCCTGCTTTTTTCTTAACGAGTGAAATATATTCCTGCATTGTGATTTCGTTACGCAGTAATTTTTGACACCATTCTTTGCTTTTGCTGTCAATGGTATAGCCTTCCATTTCAACTGATGCGGCAGCATTTTCCATTATCTGTTCAATCGGCTTATTACCGTTCACAGCAACACTCCCTTTCGTGAGATCTGAACTTCATATCATTTTATCATAACAAAGGCATATGTCAACCAAAAGGTGAAAATCATTCGCCAAAGCTGATGCCCATTTTTCTTGCTGTTTCAACAACCTCGCTGTCTTTCGGAACGCTCTTGAGCTTGCCTGCGATGTCCTTAAGCGGAACGGCAACTACCTTATTATTTACAAGGGCAACCATTTTGCCGTAGTCTTTATTGATAATAAGCTCTGCGGCTTTAACGCCGAAACGAGTTGAAATCACACGGTCATAGGCATCGGGACTGCCGCCTCTCTGGAAGTGTCCCGGTACTGTAACCCTTGTTTCCTGACCTGTTGCCTCCTCAATATCGTGGGCAATCTGATAGGAAATTGACGGATATTTCATCTCTGCAACAGCAGCTTTTCTCTGCTTTTTAGGCAAAGCTGCAATTTCTTTTGAAATTGCACCCTCGGCAACTGCAAGAATTGAAAAATTCTTACCGCCTGCGGTTCTTGACTTGATTGTCTTAACAACCGAGTTGATGTCGTACGGAATTTCGGGGATAAGGATAATATCCGCACCGCCTGCAATACCTGCATAAAGTGTGAGCCAGCCAACCTTATGTCCCATAACCTCAATAATGAAAACTCTGCCGTGAGATGTTGCGGTTGAATGGATACAGTCGATTACATTTGTTGCAATATCAACGGCACTCTGAAAACCGAATGTCTTGTCTGTACCCCAAAGGTCGTTGTCGATTGTCTTAGGAAGCGAAACCACATTGAGTCCTTCTTCACGAAGAAGATTTGCGGTTTTTTGAGTTCCGTTGCCGCCGAGTACGACAAGACAGTCAAGGCCAAGCTTTTTGTAATTCTTCTTCATAGCCTCAACCTTGTCAACGCTGTTCTCATCAACAACACGCATAAGCTTGAACGGCTGTCTTGATGTGCCGAGAATCGTACCGCCCATTGTGAGAATACCCGAAAAATTCTCGGGTTTCATCTTTCTTGTTTCGCCGTAGATAAGACCTCTGTAGCCGTCAATAATGCCGATGATTTCAACATCATTGCCAAGCTGATTATAAAGTGTTTTTGCAACGGCACGGATTGTTGCGTTAAGTCCCTGACAATCGCCGCCGCTTGTTAAAATGCCTACTCTTTTCATTGTTCGGAGTCCTCCTTTTTCACTTCAACGGGTACAATCGGAGTTCCGACAGTGCTCGCATATGTTTTTTTCATTGCCTGCTTTTGAGCCTTTAACGCAAGCTTTGAAAAGAATTTCTGACAATTCATCTTATGCTTGCCGCGCTTGTCAACAGACTTATATACACCTGTTGAAAGCTGTTGGCGTGCATTTACGGTATCCTTAAATGAAACCGTGATAACCTCCTGCACACGCTTTTTGATATCCTCGTCCTCAACAGGGAACACAAGCTCAACTCGTCTGTCGAGGTTTCTCGGCATCCAGTCGGCACTTCCCATATAATAAAGCGGATTCGAATTGTTTTCAAATATGAATATTCGGCTATGCTCCAAAAGCTGACCGACAATTGAAACTACTCTGATGTTTTCGCTGAATCCATGAACCCCCGGAACAAGACAGCAG
>OLHG01000603.1_pt1 | contig 25300 bp, 24 predicted proteins | sample 1605971 | NCBI WGS metagenome assembly OLHG01 (sample SAMN03283289) | human gut metagenome | biome: human-associated habitat; material: feces | host: Homo sapiens | place: Peru | collected 2012 | reverse complement strand
AGTTATTTTATGGACTGATTGAATAATAGTAAATTATTTGGTATAATGTATTTGTAGGTGTTTTAAAAGAATGAAAAAGATTAATAAAAAGGAAAAATTTAACATTAAAGAATATTTTAATAGAATGATTAAATTATTTAGAAAATATTTTAGTACTAATATTTTGTTTTTAACTTATGTTATTACTTCTATTGTTATTGGGTTTCTTTTAAGATTGTTAACTTTAGGTACAGTTAGTGATTTTAGAGCACTTGTGTGTGATTTTATTATGGTTATAGTGCTTGGTTCGTTTGGCTATTTAATTAAACCTAAACACCAATTTAAATATTTCTTTGTATTGAGTATTATATATACTACTGCATGTGTTATTAATCATATTTATTATACATTTTATATGAGTTTTGCTAGTGTTAGTTTACTAAGTACTTTAACATTTTTAGGGGCTGTAAGTGATTCTGTAACAACTAAATTAAAGTTAATTTATTTCATTTATATCCTAGCGCCTATTATAATGTTGATAGTTAATAAGTTATTAACAAAGAAAAATTATTATTATGAAGTTGGTAAAGATGAAAAAGGTAAGTTTATGTTTAGATGTACTTCTTTATGTGGAGTAGTACTAGCAATTCTTATTACATTAACTATGAAGGCTAGTGATGGAAGTAGATTAGTTAAATTATGGAATAGAGATTATGTTGTTAAGAGATTTGGATTATATACTTATACAGTTAGTGATATAGTACAAAGTATACAACCTGCGATAAGTCCTATGTTTGGATATGATAAGTCTGCGAAAATGTTTAGAGATTTTTATAGTGATAAGAGTAAGGAAACTAAAGAAGCAAATAAGTATACTAATATATTTGAAGGGAAAAATGTTATATTTATTCATATGGAAAGTATGCAGAATTTCTTAATAGATTTGAAAGTTAATGATATAGAGATTACTCCTAATTTAAATAGGATAAGTAAAGAAGGTATGTATTTTACTAAGTTTTATCCACAGATTAGTGTTGGTACTAGTAGTGATTCAGAGTTTACTTTAAGTACTGGAATACTTCCTAGTAATAGTGGTACTGTGTTTGTAAATTATTACAATAGAAAGTATGAAACTATACAAAATTTATTTAATAATAAAGGTTATTATACATTTAGTATGCATGCTAATAAGGGAGATTATTGGAATAGAAGAACTATGTATAAGACTTTAGGTTATCAAGATTTTTATGATAAAGAATATTATGATGTACCTGATGAAAAATCAGATATGAATTGGGTTGGTTTAGGTTTAAGTGATAAGAGTTTCTTGAATCAAGTAGTACCTATTTTAACTAATATTAAAAGTGAGCATAAAAATTATATGGGAACTATTATTACTTTAAGTAATCATACTCCTTTTGATGATGTTACTAAATATGGAGATTTAGATTTTAGTATAACTTATGATAGAAATACTGGAGAAACTGATTATAATGGTAAACCTATTTATGAAGAAGTTACTGTACCCTATTTAGAGAATACTGAGATGGGTAATTATTTAAAGAGTGCACATTATGCTGATGAGGCTTTAGGAGAGTTTTTTGAAAATATAATTAATAATAATTTAGATGAAGATACAGTATTTATATTATATGGAGACCATGAGAGTAAGCTTGGTAAGAAGAATTTGAATCTTTTATATAATTATGATTTAGATACAGAAGATATTAAGAGTGAAGATGATCCTACATATATAAGTTTAGATAATTATCAATATGATTTATTAAGAAATACACCATTAATAATTTGGACTAGTGATGGAGAATTAAAAGGTAAAATTGAAGATGTTATGGGAATGTGGGATGTTTTGCCTACTGTAAGTAATATGTTTAATTTAGATTATACTTATGCACTTGGAAATGATATATTTAGTAATAAAGAAAAAATAGTAGTATTTCCTAATGGTAATGTTCTTACTAATAAAGTGTATTATAATAATTTAAAGGATGAGTATATATCTATTAATAGTGAACCTATTGATATTGATTATATAGATAGAATTAAAGAATATGCTGATGAAAGACTAGAAGTTAGTAAAGGAATTATAGTATATGATTTAATTAAGAATGAAAGGGATAATTTGAAAAAGGTGATTAAAGATGAGAAAGATAAGTAAGAATAGAGTATTCTATTTTGTGATAAGTTTATTGTTAATAGTATGTATTAGTATTACTGGTATTAAGGCATATAAAGAGTTTTTTGGTAAAAATGATAATGAACCAACTGAGCCTAAGAAATTAGATACTATAGATATGTATGGATATTCATTAGATGAGTATGATTCAGAATTATATAAAACTTATTTTAATGAACTTAAGGATGTTTTAAATAAAGATGATATTAATTATGAGGATTATGCTAAAGTAGAAACTAAGTTATTTATTACTGATTTATATACTTTAAGTACTAAGATTAGTAGTAGTGATATTGGTGGGTTAGAGTTTGTTTATCCAGATTTTGTTAGTAATTTTAAAATGAATGCTGGTGATACAATGTATAATCATGTTAAAAATAATGTGGATGGTACTAGAGAACAAAAGTTACCTACTGTTAGTAATGTTACAGTTAGTTCAGTTACTCCAATTACTTATACTTATGGAGAAAAAGATTTTGAAGCTTATAGAACTGTAGCTAATTGGGAATATGAAGAAGATTTAGGATATGAAAATAGTGGAGAATTTACATTAGTAAAACATGATAATAAATTATATGTAGTTGAAAAGACAGGGGAGTAATATGGAAGAAGTTTATAAGTATTTACTTAATGATGCAGGTATTAGACATAGAGATACTTTGTGTATAGGTGTAAGCGGAGGGCCAGATTCAATGGCTCTTTTGGACCTAATGATTAAATTGAAAAGTGAATTAGATTTAGTATTAGTAGTAGCGCATGTTAATCATAATATTAGAGAAGAAAGTAAAGAAGAAGAAGCTTATTTGAGAGAGTTTTGTAATAATATGGGACTTCATTTTGAATGTTTTAAGATAGAACATTATGGGGATGATAATTTTCATAATGAGGCTAGAACTATTAGATATAATTTCTTTGATAAAGTATGTAAAGATTATAATGCTAAATTTCTTTTAACAGCGCATCATGGAGATGATTTAGTTGAAACTATTCTTATGAGAATAGTAAGAGGTTCTTCATTAAAAGGTTATAGTGGGTTTAGTAAAGTTATTGTTAAAGATGATTATACTATTTTGAGGCCTTTAATTACAGTTACTAAAGATGATTTAACTAATTATTGTAATGAAAATAATATTAAATATTTTATTGATAAGTCTAATTTAAAAGATGTTTATACTAGAAATAGATATAGAAAGTATGTGTTACCTTTCTTAAAAGAAGAAGATAAGATGGTACATGAGAAATTTCTTAAGTTTAGTGAGACTTTACTTGAGTATAATAATTATATAGAGAGAGAAGTAAGTCAAGTTATTAATAAAGTATTTAAAAATGGTATTTTAGATATTAGTAAGTTTAAAGAATTAGATCATTTATTACAATCTAAAATAATTTCTAATATTTTAGAGAAAATATATGGAGATGATTTACTTATTATTACTAATACACATGTTAATTTAATATTTGATTTGATTAATAGTTATAAACCTAATAGTGTTGTTCATTTACCAAATAATGTAAAGGCAATAAAGAGTTATAATGAACTTAGTTTTGCTTTTATGGAAGAGGTAGATGATAAGTATGAAATTGAATTAGATAGTGTTGCTAATTTACCTAATGGGATGATTATTGAGAAAGTTAGTGATACAGATGATACTAGTAATTATGTTACTAGGTTAAATAGTAAAGAAATAAGTTTACCTTTATATGTTAGAACTAGAAGAAATGGTGATAAGATGAGTGTTAAAGGTATGGAAGGTCATAAAAAAGTTAATGATATATTTATTGATAATAAGATTGTTAGTAAAGATAGAAATGTTTGGCCAGTACTAGTAGATGCTGACGAAAGGGTAATTTGGGTGCCTGGACTAAAAAAAAGTAAATTTGATAAGGAAATTCACGAAGAATATGATATAATACTTAAGTATAGTTAATGAAAGGAGAAAATTTATGAAAAGAAAAGGAAATACAATGAAGAATTTTATACCTTATTTATTACTTTTTATGGTTATTTTAGTTACTTATTATGTTTTTGGATTAAATAATGTTAAGATTAATACATTAAGTTATAATGAATTTTTAACTAATTTAGAACAAGAAAAAGTGGATAAGTTAGAAGTAACTCCTAAGAGTAGAGATAGTGTATATGTTTTAACTGGTAAGTTAGAAGGATATAAAGATAATGAAAGTTTTACTTTAACTGTGCCTTTAACTGATAGTGTTATTCAAAAGATTTTGGATGAGAGTAATACTCAACAATTAGATGTGGTTATTAATAAAGATCCAGGTAGTATTAGTTGGTTAAGTATTATTTTAGAATTTATTCCAATTATAGTTATTGGAGGACTTACTATTTATATGATTAGAATGATGGTAGGTAATGGTAAGGGTGGCACTATGGATTTTGGTAGAAGTAGAGCTAAACTTAATCAAGATGGTGGTAAAGTAACATTTAAAGATGTTGCTGGACTTAATGAGGAAAAGGAAGAAGTTAAGGAATTAATTGATTTCTTAAAGAATCCTAAGAAGTTCCAAAAATTGGGAGCTAGAATTCCTAAGGGAGTGCTTTTAGTAGGGCCTCCAGGAACAGGTAAAACATTACTTGCTAAAGCAGTGGCTGGTGAAGCAAAAGTTCCATTTTATTATATAAGTGGCTCTGATTTTGTTGAATTGTTTGTTGGTGTTGGTGCAAGTCGTGTTAGAGATATGTTTAAACAAGCTAAGCAAACTGCTCCATGTTTGATATTTATTGATGAAATTGATGCAGTAGGTAGACAAAGAGGAACAGGTCTTGGTGGTGGACACGATGAAAGAGAACAAACTTTAAACCAATTATTAACTGAAATGGATGGATTTGGTGCTAATGAGGGAATTATTATTATTGCTGCTACTAATAGACCAGATGTACTTGATCCTGCATTATTAAGACCAGGTAGATTTGATAGACAAGTTACAGTTAATTTACCAGATGTTAGAGAAAGAGAAGCTATTTTAAATGTTCATGCTAAAGGTAAAGTTTTAGAAGATTCAGTTAAATTAAAAGCTATTGCTGAAAGAACACCAGGTTATAGTGGTGCTGATTTAGAGAATTTACTTAATGAAGCAGCTTTACTTGCAGTTAGAAGAAATAAAAATGCTATTGGTATGGATGAAATAGATGAAGCTAGTGATAGGGTACTTATGGGACCAGCTAAAGTTAGTAGAAAAGTTACTGATTATGAAAAAAATATAGTTGCTTTCCATGAAAGTGGTCACGCAGTTTTAGGTATAGAACTTCCTAATGGAGAAGAGGTACATAAAATCACTATTATTCCTAGAGGTATGGCTGGTGGTTATACTCAAATGCTTCCTAAAGAAGAAAGAACATTGGTAGCTACTAAGGATGAACTATTACAAAGAATAACTAGTTATCTTGGTGGTAGAGTTAGTGAGGAATTATTCTGTGGAGAGATAAGTACTGGTGCTAGTGATGACTTTAAGAGAGCTACTCAAATTGCTAGAAGTATGGTTACTGAATATGGTATGAGTGATTTAGGTCCTGTTCAGTTTGAACATAAGAGTGGAGAAGTTTTCTTAGGTAGAGATTATACAAATAGTTCTAAAAATTATTCTGATACAGTTGCTTTGGAAATAGATAAAGAAATTAGAAAGATTATAGATGAATGCTATAAGAATGCTAAGGAAATTCTTAAGAAAAATGAAGGATTAGTGAGAATGCTTGCTGAAACTTTGTATGAAAAGGAAACTATTACTAAAGAGGAAATAGAAGAAGTTGTAAAAGAGTATAATAAAAGTAAGAAAACTAAAACAACAAAAAAAGAAAAAATCGAAGAGTAATCTTTGATTTTTTTCTATATATGTGATATTCCTTTGAAAAAATCCGAATATATTTGTGAAAACCTAGACAAATAAGGCTTTTAATGCCATAATCTGTATAGAAGATGATAATATGTTAAAAAGAAGGATAGTAATGATAAAAATAATGTGATTAGTATGAGTATATTTTTGTAAAAATGTATCAAAAAAATGTTTGTCTTTTACACTGACATAAATATACTAAATTGATATAATAGATTTTATGGAACAGGATGTTCTGGGTGTCTACCGCTAACTGGGGGCTTTGGCCGAAGGAAGGTGGTGATCATATGAAGAAGAGAAATTTTATAATTAAAATTTTGAATCGGATATGGTTCATTTTAATGACAATGGTTTTTATAATTATTGCCATAAAAATAGACACTATCGTAAGATAATGTCATACTAACTTAAAAACTGGTAGGCATTCAGAAATGAATGTTCCATTTTTATTATATGAAGATTCCTCTTCTAAATACATTATACTAAAAAATAGGTTAATATTCAATGATTTTGTAAATACATTTTTGAAATTATAAAAATATGTTTTTTTGACTTTTAACTTAGTTTAATTTGTGTTAAAATTATTACATAGCGAGGTAGTATTATGGGAAAGGTTATATCACTAGTTAATCAAAAAGGTGGGGTAGGCAAAACAACAACAAGTATTAACTTAAGTAGTGCGTTAGGACACTTAGGTAAAAAAGTATTACTCATAGATTTAGACCCTCAAAGCAACAGTACTACTGGCTTAGGGCTTAATAAGGCAAATATTAATAAAAGTATTTATGATGTAATTACTCATAGTTGTGATATTAAAGAAGCAATTATTAAGACAAAGTTTAAGAATCTTAGTATTATACCTTCAATGATTTATTTGAGTGGGGCTGAGATTGAATTAATACAAATGGCTAGTAAAGAAAGTGATTTTATTATTGGAGATCAATTAAAATTACAAATAGATAAAATTAGAGATAGATATGATTTTATTTTAATTGATTGTCCACCTGCTTTAGGTGTACTTACTACAAATGCTTTAGCGGCTAGTGATAGTGTATTAATTCCAGTTCAGTGTGAGTATTATTCACTTGAAGGAGTTACACAATTATTGAATACTATTTTACTTACTCAAAATAAGATTAATCCTAAACTTGATATAGAAGGTGTTTTATTAACAATGCTTGATGGAAGAACTTTAGTTGGATTAGAAGTAGTAGAAGATGTTAGAAAGTTCTTTAAAGAGAAAGTATTTAATACAATAATTCCTAGACTTGTTAGACTTGTAGAGGCACCAAGTCATGGGAAACCAATATTAGAATATGATCCAAGATGTAGAGGAGCGCTTGCTTATATAAATTTAGCAAAGGAAGTGATTGAGAGAAATGGAAACAAAGAGGAAAGCACTAGGGAAGGGTCTAGAGCAACTGTTCAGTAATGAGGCATTTACTTTTGATGAATTAGAAAAAACAATAGTAGAAGATACTAAAAAGGAAGATGTTAAAGAGATTAATTTAGATGAATTAAGGAGTAATCCTTATCAGCCTAGAAAAGTTTTTGATGAAGAAAAGTTAAATGAACTTACTGATAGTATTAAAGAATTTGGTATTTTTGAACCTATTATAGTTAAAAAAAGTATAAAAGGTTATGAAATAGTTGCCGGCGAAAGAAGAAGTTTAGCTGCTAAAAAGGCTGGACTTAAGACAGTACCTGCGATTGTTAGAGATTTTACTGATGATGAAATGATGACAATAGCTTTACTTGAAAATATTCAAAGGGAGAATTTGAATGTTATTGAAGAAGCTAATGCATATAAAAATATGTTAGAAACTATGAATTTAACACAAGAGGAACTTGCTAGAAAACTAGGTAAAAGTAGAAGTCATGTTACGAATATACTTGGAATATTAAAGTTACCTAGAAAAGTTCAGGATTTAGTTTTATCAAATAAAATAACTATGGGGCATGCAAGAGCACTTAGTAAGTTAAATGATGAAGCAGAAATATTTGATATGGCTAGTAGAATAGTTAATGAGAATATGAGTGTTAGAACTTTAGAAGATGAGATTAATAATAATGGACTTGAGAAAAAAGTTCCTATTAAGAAGACTATTGTTAAAGATAAAGGTCATATGATGGTACAAAATGTTATGAGAGAAAAGATTGGTACTATGGTTAAAGTTAATAATAGAAATATAGTTATACCTTTTGATAATGATAGAGATTTAGAAAGAATATTAGAAATTTTAGATATTAAAATTAATTTAGATTAGGTGATAAAATGAAATATACACTAAATTCCAAAGTAATTATGAAGAAAGCACATCCTTGTGGTACTAATTTATGGGAAATAGTAAGACTTGGAGTAGATATTAAATTAAAATGTGTTAATTGTGGAAGAACAATTATGATGGATAGATTAGAGTTTGAAAGAAAATTAAAGAAAGTGGTGGAAGATGAAAAATAAGAAGTTTAGTCCTATATTTATATTTATTTTACTTACATTTATAGTACTTCTATTTAGTTTTGTCTTGTCTTTATTTAATTTTCAGGCTGAATATAGTACAGTTAATTCATATACTAATACTCTTCAAAATAATGTTATACAAGTTGAAAATATGTTAAGTGCTAAAGGAATAAAGTATATAATTAGTAATACTGCTTCTAATTTTGTTAATTTTGCTCCTTTGAGTAGTTTGATTATTATATTAATAGGTATAGGGGTATTAGAAAAGAGTGGATTTGCTAAAACATTTTTTACTATAATTACTCAGAGTTTTAGAAAAAATAGTATTACATTTACTTTAATAATTTTAAGTATTGTACTTAGTGCATTTGGTAATATAGGATTTGTTTTATTACTTCCTATTGGAGCGATGTTGTTTAAGTATGGACATAGACATCCTTTTGGAGGGATAATAGCTAGTTTTGCTGGTATGAGTTTTGGTTATGCCATTAATGTATTTTTAAGTAGTATAGATACTAGTTTAATGAGTTTAACTTTAACAGCCAGTAAAGTTATTGATAAAGATTATTCTATTAATCAATTTTTTGGTTTGTTTATAATGATAGTTGCTTTAATTAGTGCTGCGATTATTATGACCAGAGTTACTGAAAAAAAGATTATGCCTAAGTTAGGTAAGTATGAATTTGATGAGATAGAAACATTAGATAAAATTAAATTTAGTAATAGAGAACTAAGAGGATTAGTTTTAAGTTTAGGTGCTGGTATTATTTACTCAATTATTATTATTTGGATGATTATACCTGGATTACCATTAAGTGGTGGCCTTCTTGATAATAATGGTGTTTATTATATTGATAAGCTATTTGGAGAAGGATCATTATTTAGTCAAGGCTTTGTGTTTATAATTACTTTCTTATTTATTATTATAGGACTTGTTTATGGTTTTGTAAGTAAAAATATTAAGAATAATAAAGAAGTAAGTGAATGCTTTAGTTATAGTTTAGATGGTATAGGTAGTATTTTAGTTCTTATATTTGTTGCTAGTATTTTTGTTAGTGTTTTAGAAAAAAGTAATATAGGACTTGTGTTAGTTGCGTTACTTACTAAGTTAATAGATGTGTTTAATTTTAGTGGATTAGGTTTAGTTATTTTATTATTTGTTATTTCTATAGTGGCTGGATTATTTTATACTGGACTTGTTAGTAAATGGCAAGTTATGAGTGGTACTGTAGTGCCTACTTTAATGAATGCTAGTATTAGTCCTGAATTTGCACAAATAGTATATACAGCAGGTAGTAGTTTATCTATGGCTTTCACACCGGTTATGATATATTATGTTATTTATATAGCATATTTGGAAAAGTATGATAAGAATGAACAAGTAAGTATGTTGAATTCATTTAGATATATGAAAGATTATGGATTAGTAATGATGATTATGTGGTTTATTTTAATAGTAGGATTTTATGTATCTGGTTTACCTATTGGTATAGGTGCTACACCTAATTTAACATTTTAGAATGGGGGAATTTATATGTCATTAAAAGCAGGTATTATAGGAATGCCTAATGTTGGAAAGAGTACTCTTTTTAATGCAATTACAAAGAAAAATATTTTAGCAGCAAATTATCCTTTTGCGACTATTGATCCTAATTTAGGGACAGTAGTAGTACCTGATAAGAGATTAGAAACTTTAGAAAATATGTATATGCCTGAGAGATGTATACCTACTCAGTATGAATTTACTGATATTGCAGGATTAGTTAAAGGCGCTAGTAATGGTGAAGGATTAGGTAATAAATTTTTAAGTCATATTAGAGAAGTTGATGCTGTTATACATGTAGTAAGATGTTTTAAAGATAAAGATGTTATACATGTTGAAGGTAGTGTTGATCCTATTAGAGATATTGAAATTATTAATTTAGAACTTGCAATTTCGGATTTAGAGATTATTAATTCTAGATTAGAAAGGATAACTAAAAAAGCACAGACTGCTAATGATAAATTACTATTAAAGGAAGTAGATATATTAACTAGATGTAAAGATTATTTAATTACTGGTAAACCTTTAAGAGAATTAGATTTAAGTGATGAAGAGAAAGAATTTATTAAAGCATTTAATTTTATTACATTGAAGCCTATGATTTATTTAGCTAATGTTAACGAAGTTGATTTAGTTAATGGTGGAAATGAGTATATTGATAAAGTTAATGAATATGCTAGTAAGGAAGGAATTAAAGTTATTCCTATGTGTGCTCAGATTGAAAGTGAGTTAGTAGAATTACCTGATGATGAAAAGAAAGTATTTTTAAGTGAATTAGGTATAGAAGAAAGTGGACTTGATAAGTTAATTAAGACTACTTATGATATTTTAGGGCTAAGTACATTCTTTACTGTTGGAAGTGATGAGGTTAGAGCTTGGACTTTTAAAAAAGGAATGAAAGCACCGGAGTGTGCAGGTATTATACATACTGATTTTCAAAGAGGTTTTATTAAAGCCGAAGTTATGAGCTATGATGATTTAGTTAAATATGGTAGTGAACTTAAAGTTAAAGAAGCAGGTAGAGCAAGGCTTGAAGGAAAAGATTATGTTATGCAAGATGGTGATATTTGCTTATTTAGGTTTAATGTTTAATATATTAATAAGGAGGTGAAAGTATGGAGAAATTTTGTACTATTTGTGGTAAAGAATTAGTTGATGGAAAGTGTCCTTGTTGTGAAAAAGGAACTGGTAAAAAAAGTGATTCAACTAATAATGAAACGAAGTTTTCTAATAATGGAGTTATCAATCGTGTTGCAATAAAAAATGAAGCTAAAAGATTGATTGAAAATAACTTATGGACTATTTGGAAACCTAGTTTAATTGTTTCACTTATTAGTGGTATCTTAGGAGCTTTAATTACAGCTTTATTTGGAGAAGGAACAGATGCGGGTACTATAATATCTGCGATTGCGAATGTATTCTTATTACCTATGAGTATTGGTTTAGTTCAATATGTTCTTAACTTTGTAAGAGGTAAAAGTTACGATATTAATGATTTATTTAGTTTCTATGATAAAAGATTTTTATTAATATTCTTAACATCATTTTTAGTAGGTTTATTTACTACATTATGGAGTTTATTATTAATTATACCTGGTATTATTGCTGCGTTGAGTTATTCTATGATTACTTATTTACTTGCTGATGGTAAGAAAGATGATGCAATGGAAGTAATAAAAGAAAGTAAGAGAATGATGAATGGTTATAAAATGGATTACTTTGTATTTGGATTAAGTTTTATTGGATGGGCATTATTATGTGCTTTGATAATTCCAATTATATATGTAATGCCTTATATTACAGTAAGTAATGCTCTATATTATGAAGAATTAAGAAAAATTAAAAAATAATGTTAATAACTTGAGTGTTGTTAACATTCTTTTTTTAGAGTAAAATTATATTTGAGGTGTAATTATGAATTTAAAGGAATTTAAGGAACTATGTATTATTACTAGAAATGAAATTGTATCTAGAAATAATTCTGTGAATAGTAATTATATTTTAGTAGATAGAAAAGTAAGAGATTTAAAATCTAAGACATTGGTGTTAACTAAAGAAATAGTATCTCTAGTTCTTGCTGTATCTTTAGTAGGTGGTAGTGCTACTTTTATTGGTGTTAATACTAAAAGAGAAAGACAAGATAAATTAAATTGTGGAATTTATAGTGTAGAAGATTATAATAATAAGAGAAAAGTTGATTATTTTACTGCTTATTTTGGATATGTTTTGGCTTTATTAGTTCTTTATAATGGGTTAAGTTATGTTAAAGGTAGTAGTGTTTTTAAAAGTTTTTTTAGTAAACTTAGAAGAAATATTAAAGAATATAAAGAAGGTATTGTAAGTGGTTGTGAATTGTTTGCAGATATGAGAGAAGATATTTCTTATTTAATGTTGTATTTGTGTCAGTATGAAGAATGTAAGAAGTGTTATGCTAATATACTTAATGAATATCCTTATTTAGAAGGTGATGAGCTTATTAATAAAATAAGTGATGTTTTAGATAATTTGGATGTTGAATCTATAAGAAAAAATATTGATGTTAAGAAGAAAATTCTTGGATAATTTTTGTATGGACTTTTTGTATTTTATTTGTTATAATACTGGGGAAAGAGCAGAAAATTGCTCCTTGCTTCTTAGGAAGCCATAGACCATAAGGAGGTGAAATAATGAATAAATATGAAATAATGTTTATTGTTAGAGCTGATATTACTGAAGATGAAGTAAAGAATACTGTTAAATCATTTGAAGATTTATTAACTAACGAAGGTGCTAAGATTTTAAATTCTAAAGATTTAGGACAAAAGAAATTAGCATATGAAATTAAGAAACAAGTTAGAGGTTATTATCATTTACTTAATGTTGAATGTGAAAGTAAAGCTGTTAAGGAATTTGATAGAAGAGCTTTAATAGACGAAAAAGTTATTAGACATTTAATAATTAAGGAGGAAAATTAGTATGAATAAAGTAATGCTAGTAGGTAGGTTAACAAGGGATCCAGAAATGAGAACTTCTACATCTGGTATGCAAATTGCTTCATTTAGTTTAGCAGTTAATAGAAACTTTAGAAATAAAGAAGGAAATGTTGATGCTGACTTTATAAATGTTGTTGTATTTGGTAAGCAAGCAGAAACTATTGGTAAGTATGTTACTAAGGGACAACAACTAGGAGTTGAAGGAAGAATTCAAACTAGAAGTTATGATGCACAAGATGGAACTAAAAGATATGTTACTGAAGTTGTTGCTGACAATTTTGAATTTTTAAGTTCTAAAAATAGTGGTAGTGGAACTGCTAGTGCACCAGTTAATGCTTATGTTGATACTACAAGTTCATTTTATGTGGATGAGCCAAGTAAAGACAATGGTGTAGATATTTCAGGTGAAGACCCATTTAAAAATTTTGGTAATGAAGTAGCTTTAAGCGATGATGATTTACCATTCTAATTAAAAGGAGGCTAATAATGAAAGAATTTTATCCTAGAAAAAAGAAAATATGTCAAATGTGCACTGGTAAAAGTGTTAAATTTAGTGATGTACCAATTATAACTAAATATATTAATGAAAAAGGTAAAATTTTACCTAGAAGAATGACTGGTGCTTGTGCATTACACCAAAGACATATAGCTAGAGAAGTTAAAAGAGCTAGATTTATGGGACTTATTCCATTCGTAAAATAAGTTAAACGAGAGATTATTTAATCTCTCGTTTTATTAGTTTTGCATGTACTACTGTTTTTTCATTATCATTATAACATGTGGATAGTGTAAGTATATTATCATTTTCATTAATTGTTGTATTAAAATCATGTTCACTTCTATTTTTAATCATATTTAGAAAATTTAAGTAATCTTTATCTGAATTGAAACTTGTTTGTATGTAATCACTTGTATTAGGTATAATGTAAGTACTGAATACTTGCCATAAAGTGTTTTCTTTTTCTGTAGATATTTTTATAATATAATTATTAGTGTCGTTTAACCAACCATTTGACATTATTTTTTTTAATGTTCCAAACATTGTTTTATCTAATCTACTGTGTGCATAAATTATAGTATTTCTATTATTGGTATCATTATTTCTATAGTCTAAAAATACCCATCCTGCATCATTATAACTTTTATTAAATGCATGTGTTAAATAGTAACTATTATCATTTGTTTGTACAAATGGATAATTAATATTGGTACCATTTACTTGTATCCATCCAATAACATCTGAATTTGTTTGCTTTAATTCAGTAAAGTCTACATCTATTAAGTTCATTTTAATATAGTCCCAATATGGATTAGATTTGGGTATATCTAAATCCTGGTTAATTATTTCTGTGTTTTCATTGTCTTGTGTTTCTTTTATTGTTGTAGAGTTTTCTATGTTATTAATTTGATTGTCTATATCTTTGTTATCTTTGTTCCACTTGACTATCTTTGTTAATGATATAGTTAACATTGTTAAACAAATTAATATTAGTATTAAAATTATTATATTATTCCATTTAATTCTTCTTTTAACTATAGTTGCCATTGTTTCTCCTTTATATTATTATATTTATAATTATACTATAATTTATAATAAAAATAAAACGATTAGTTAGTCTAATCGTTATCTCTTGCAATACCTATTAATCTAAGTAATTGAAGTACACTTGCTAAAACACCTGCTACATAAGTTAATGCTGCGGCTGTTAACATTCTACTTGTTTCTTCATTATCTTTAGCATTGGTTAAATTTAATCTTTTTACTTCAGATTTTGCTCGATTTGATGCATTAAATTCAACTGGTAAAGTTACAATTTGAAATAGTATACCAAAGCCTGTGGCAAATATTCCTATCCAAACTAAATCCATAATTTCTAATATAAATCCGAATAGTATTAAATAGTAAGAAAAACTTGAAATTATGTTAACTATTGGAAATAAGAAATGTCTAAATCTTAAAAAGAAATAACCATCTTTATCTTGTATAGCATGACCTGTTTCATGAGCCGCTACTGCTAGAGAAGCAATACTATTACCGTGATAAATATCTCTAGATAATCTAATTACTTTTCTGTTTGGATCATAATGATCTGTTAAAGTACCATTTGTTTCTACAATTATTAAATCATTAAGTCCGTTTTCATCTAATATTTGTCTTGCTACATCATAACCAGTTAAACCTTTGCTGTTTGAATGTCTCATAGTGCTTTTGTATGTACTCATTACATATATTTGAGCAAATAATGGTATTAAAACTATTAATGCTATTAAAATTAAATCCATTTTTCATCACCAATATAATTATATCATATTTTTGTTGAATATTCAACAAGTTGTAAGGGTATTATATAAATCTAGTGTATAGGTGTAGTCTGATTTTATTATTTTGTTATTGTTTATGAATCCTAATGAATTATTATTTTTTTGCTTACTTGGTATTATAAATATTGTATTAGAAAAGTTTATAGTATCATTATTAGATAAATTTAGTATACCTGTTTTAAGTATATTTTTTATTAGTGTTTTGATATTTAAACTACATGATTCATAGTTATCTAAATAAATAATAGAAATAGGGTATGTTTTAATAATTTCAAATGTAGTATTTTTATCTTCGTAACCTATATATCCTTGAGGACTACCTAATATTTTATTTATACTTGATAGTTCTTCATATTCGTTTAAGTTAATATGTAAAAAGTTAATTTTTAATATACTAGATATGTCTTTTATTATGTTAATATCACAATTATATATTTCTATCGAAGTTGGGGTTGTGGTAGTTTTATTTAAATGATTTTCAATATATATTAATAAATCTTTTGTATTTAAATTATTGTATTTATTAATTATTTTATTTTTTAAATTATCTAGGGTTTTAGTGTTTTCTAATTCATATATTATAGTGTTTGTTTTACTTTCAAGTACTTTTTTTAGAGTAGATGTAGTTACTTTGTTTTGAGTTATTTTATTATTGAATGTACTAAGTTCATTATTACACTCCTTAATTTTTTCGTTAATTATGCTTGCCATTTTAAGATTATTTTTAGAAAGGTATTCTATTTTTTTTGATTTTAATGTGACTAATTGTTTATTTAATTTAGTTAGTTTTGAGTTATCATTTATTTTAGTACATGCACATATTTCATCTAGTATATCTATACTTTTATCTGGATTTTTTCTGTCAGTTATATATTTATCAGATAATTTAATCGTAAGATCTAGTATGTTTTCTGGTATTTTCACATTGTGATAGTTTTCATAATTCTTTTTTATTTTATGTAGTATTATTTTAGTTTCTTCATAGTTTGGCTCTTTTATTAATACTTTTTGAAATCTTCTTTCTAATGCTTTATCTTTTTCAATTGATGATTTGTATTCATTTAAAGTTGTGGCACCTATTACTTTGATTTTGTTTCTTGCTAGGGCGGGTTTCATTATGTTAGATGCATCTATTGCACCTTCTGCTCCTCCAGCACCTATGATAGTGTGTATTTCATCTATAAATAGTATTATGTTAGGGTTCGATTCTAATTCATTTATTATTTTAGATAGTTTTTCTTCAAATTCTCCACGATATTTAGTGCCTGCGATTACATTAAATAGATTTAAGTTAATTATTATTTTATTTTTTAATGTATTTGGTACATCTCCTAAAGTTATTCTTCTAGCAAGTTCTTCTACAATTGCTGTTTTACCAACTCCAGCTTCTCCAATTAATATAGGATTGTTTTTGTTTTTTCTTTCTAATATTTCTATTATTCTTTCTATTTCTAGATCTCTTCCAATAACTTTGTCTAATTCATTATTTTTAGCCTTATTGTTAAGATTTATGCCTAGTTCATTAAGTATGAGTGGAGTAGTATATTTTTGTTCTTTATTGAGGCTATTAATTATGTTATCAAGGTTAATATTTATTTTATATAGAATTTTGTATCCTTTAGATTTTTTATTTTTTAGTATACTTTTAAATAGTAGTGGTAAAGTTATTTCTTCTATTATAATGTCTTCATCAATTATTATGTTTTCTAATATATTTAGTATTTCTTTACTATATAGAATAGTTTCTTTATTTGATGTACCTTCCTTTATTTCTTTTTTTATTGTTTCATATGTTATATTGTTATTTATTAGTAAGTCACTAAGTGTATTTTTAGTGCTAGTTAGACTTAGTAATAAGTGTGAAGAGTCAACATATTCATCTTTGTTTTTAAGTGCTTCTAATTCACTTCTTTTTAGTATGCTTTTTACTTCTTCATTGTATTTAATCATAAACACCTCCATATATTCTATGTTATATTGGTGTGTTTTATAAATTTTTATACAAAAAAAATCACTCGTGTTAGGAGTGATTAATTATTTTTATATAAATACTACAACAGCGATTATTATTAATATTATAGCTAATAGTTCTAATACTAATTTCCAGCTTGTTTTTAACCATTCTTTATATGATATTCCTAAGTAACTTAATCCTAGTAACATCATTGTACTAGTAGGCGCTACAAAAGAAGTTAATCCATATATTGATTGTGTAATTATTGCTAGGCTGTTTGTAGTGTCTGCATATACACTACTTAATAGTGGTAATGTAGATTGTACTACATAAAGCATTTCTACATTGAATACAGTACTTAGAATAGTATCTATAGATATCATAAAGATATAAACTATTTGTCCAAATACACCACTTGTTTTAGATACAAGTGTTACTATCCAGTCAGTAACTGTTACTATATAAGGATGGTAAGCTGATACTAATACCATTACATAAGCAAATATTACTAATGCTGCTGGTTTTAACATACTTACAACACCTTTACCAAATGCTTTTAATCCACCATCTACTTTTAGATCATATACAAATGTTAATATGATTGATGCAATAAGTATCATAGCAGTGAATTCTGCATAATACCATTTACCTAAGTTAGTTAAACCATCAAATAGGTAACCTAATATTGCATGATCTCCAATAGTGAATTCTACAGTTAATTTAGTATGTAAATCAACAAAGAATGAAGAGTCAAATACTGATTTCCAATCTGTGTAACCAAGAATTACTAGTACTAGTAATAATCCCATTACTAAGAACATTGGCCAGCTTGCTTTTTTACTTTGTTTCTTTTCACCCATTAATGCAGTTAGTTCTTCTTCACTAATTTCAGATTTATTTTTATTTTTAGTTGCATATTTTACTAGGAATGCTGTATAAATTACAAATGATAATACAAATAATGCAATTTTAGAAACTATTTCAGTTTGGAAAGTTGTTCCTGCGATTTGATTAATATATCCAGTAATATATACTCCATAAGTACTTCCTATTACACCAATTAAAGGTGAAATGAAAGTAGTTAGGAATGCAGTCATTTTGTTATATCCCATTAGTAAAATTATTCCTATTAATGCTGGTATAAATATGAATAACATTAAGTTTAGACCAAATACACTACTTAATGCAGCTAGTATAAATGATGTTAAAACTAAAAATACTATTTCTTTACCTTTCATAGATTTTGCAATTTTTTCTAATTTGTTTCTATATTTACCAGTTTCTGATAATACACCATATAAGCCACCAACTGCTAACATGAATAGAAGTGGTTGTAAGAAGAATTGTATTGCTAGGTAAGGGTATTCAACAATGTTGTAAAGTGAAACTCTTTTTAGTCCTAAACTTGTTACAGTTCCGCCACTTATGCTTGATGCTGGGATTATCCAACTTAGAACATAGAACACTAAAGCCATTATTGCAATAATTTTGAACATTGTGTTCTTCTTTTTCATTTTTCTACCTCCTAGATTAATTATACAATAATTATGTAAAGTTTTACAAGAATTTATGCAATTTTCACAAAAATACCATATAAAATGGTATAATGTTTGGAACAATTTAAAAAAATTAGAGGAAAAACTCTAATTTTCTGGTTTCATCATTGGAAATAATACTACATCTCTTACAGATTCTTGGTTATAGATAAGCATCATTAGTCTGTCTATTCCAAATCCTAGTCCTGAGATAGGTGGCATTCCTTGTTCCATAGAACCTAAGAATCCTTCATCTAATTCCATAGTTTCATCATCACCTTGTTGTTTAGCTTTCATTTGACTTTCGAATGCTTCTCTTTGTTCAAATGGATTAACTAATTCTGAATATGCTTTGCAAAGTTCAGTACCTGCAGCAACTACTTGGAACATATCTGATGCTTTTGGATTAATGTCGTTTCTTCTTGTAAGTGGCATCATGATAGAAGGATAGTTATATATAATAGTAGGTTCCATTATATTTTCTCTAATTTTTCTTTTGTATACATAGTCTATTATTTGACTTACTGATTTGTAATCATTTAAATCTTGTAAAGTAAATAAACCTTTTTCATTTATTTTTTCTTTTAATACTTGTGGATCTTCTATGTCTAAGAATTCAAATCCTAATATTTTATTCATTTCTTCAATGTAATTAATTCTTGGCCATTTATCTTTTCCAAAATCTAATGTGTTTCCTTGATATTCAATTGTTGTTGTACCTATTAATTCTAATAACATATTCTTTATAAAGTTTTTGTAGAATACAATTGTATCTTCAAAATTCCAATATGCAACATACCATTCAACTTGTGTGAATTCTTGTAAGTGTTGTGGATCCATACCTTCATTTCTAAAGCATTTAGCTACTTCGTATACACGATCAAATCCACCTGATATGCATTGTTTTAAATAAGTTTCTGGAGCGATTCTTAAATTACAATCTATATCTAATGCATTGTGATGAGTATAGAAAGGTTTTGCACTAGCGCCACATACTGCAGTTTGAATTATAGGTGTTTCAACTTCTAGGAATCCATTTTCGTTTAGGTACTTATGTATGAATGCATACATTTTACTTCTACCTAGAAATACTTTTCTACTTTCTTCATTTGTTATTAAGTCAACATATCTTTGTCTATATTTTAATTCTGTGTCTTGTAATCCATGGAATTTTTCTGGTAATGGTTTAAGCGCTTTACCTAAGAAAGTAAAGTTATGAACTCTTAGGGTTTTTTCTCCAGTTTGAGTTGTGAATATTTCTCCTTCAGCACCAATAAAGTCTCCTGTATCAATTAATTTTTTCATGAAGTCATATTTTTCTTCACCTAAAGTGTCTACTTTGAATTCAAGTTGCATGCTTTCTTCAATATCTCTTATTTTAATGAAACTTAGTTTACCCATTTTTCTCATGAATACTATTCTTCCTGCAATTTTAACATCTTGTGTTCCATCATTTAAAGTTTTAGCATCTTTTAATGTGTGTGTTCTTTCATATTTTTCTGGATAAGGATTACAATATTCTTTAATATTATCTAGTTTTCCTCTCCTTACAATTTCTTGTTCTGTTAAATTTTCCATTATTTTATTCCTCCTTCTTAATAAAAAAAGTTAATGACAAAAGGGCAAACTTTGGGTTCACTGTACCACCTTTCTTATCATTAACTGACTCTTTCATTATAACGGTATTTAACCGGGCATAAGCCTCTCAAAGGTTTTATTCATATTATTCTTATATTAGTTTACACCAACCACTAATTCTCTATGATAAGGATTAATATTACTCGTCCTTCTCTTTGATTTCTATGGGTATTTTACTATATTAATGTTGTTTTGTCAATTGGGAGTGTGTTATAAAACTAAATAGTTAAATGTATTATTGATATTCAAGTTTTCCTAAATTAAGTATTACTTTTTTTGGAGAAAATGTGCCTGGTAATAGTATAATTGTTAAGATTATTACGGAAAAAGGACGAAAACGTCAAAAATCCAGAATGATGATTTTAATATTTTAATCTAAGTATTTCTAATCTTTTCTAGAAATTATTTTACTAGTACATTTAATTCTTTTATGATATTCATAAATTCTTCTTCTGTTTTAGCCTGACATATTTTAGTTTTTATTTCTTTTGTACCTGGTATACCTTTTAAATACCATAGTGCATGTGTTCTTATTTCTAATAATGCATGTGTAGTATTTGAATATTTTTTTAATAAATTGTAGTGTGTTTTTATCATTTCTATTCTTTCTATCTTAGTTGGTTTTGGAAGTAGTTCATTGGTATCTAGATAGTGAACTATTTCTTTTATTATCCAGGGGTTACCTAAAGTAGCACGCCCTATCATAATTGCATCACATCCAGTTTCATTTAGCATTTGTTTTGCAAGTTCTGGAGTTGTTATATCTCCGTTACCTATTACTGGTATTTTAACAGATTGTTTAACCTCTTTAATTATATTCCAATTAGCACTACCTGAATATCCTTGACTTCTAGTTCTAGCATGAATTGCGATGGCTGATGCACCAGCACTTTCTATTTTTTGTGCAACTTCTACAGCATTTATATGTTTATCATCCCATCCACTTCTGATTTTTACTGTTATTGGTGTGTTTGTATTATCAACAACAGCCTTTACTATTTCATATATTTTGTTAGGATCTTTTAGTAATGCACTTCCTGCTTGACTTTTAATAGCAACTTTAGGTACAGGACAGCCCATGTTGATATCTATTATATCTGGATGAAAGTTTTCTTCTATGTATTTTGCAGCTTCTACAAATGATTTTAAGTCACTTCCAAATATTTGAATACTTATTGGTCTTTCATTTTCATTAAAGTTAATTAAATCTATTGTTTTTTTTCCATTATAAACTATACCCATTGTAGAAATCATTTCTGAATATATAAGACCGACTCCCATTTCTTTTATTATTTGTCTATAACTTATATTAGAAACACCAGCCATAGGTGCAAATACTACTTGATTTTTAATTTCTACATTACCAATTTTCCATTTCATTTTAAATCACCGTGTGTTAATTATATAATAAAGTTATATTTTAAACAAGAAAAAAACGAACTAAGTTCGTTTATCCTTCTATTTTTTTAAGTGTTAAAGTACAATTTAGATTTGCATTAATATTACTTATCATAACTATATTATTTGTTCCAATTATTTCTGGTATATAGTTTGCATTATCACATGTTGCTTCAGCTCCAGTATAACCATATCCTTCTTGTGGACTAATTCCAAATGATACTCTTCCGTTTGGTGTAGTTGTTTGTGGATTTTCTGATTGACTTAATAAAGTTCCATTTACAACTGTTAGATTAACACTATATTTTATTGATTTAAATTGAATTGTACAAACTGTATTGTTTGTTATTGCTGCTACTGTTAATACATTATTTGCATAAGTTGCTTTTTGATCATTAGTACAAGATACTATTGCATCTCCGTAATTTTCTGCAGGTGTTACATCAAATGTTACTGTTCCACCATAGTTTGCACTTTTAACTGATTCACTAACTGAACCATAAGTTGCTTTTACTTCAATACTATAGTCATTAATTTTAAATGATATAGTGCATGTTGTATTTTTTGTTACATTTTTAACTGTTAATAAATTGTTTTCTTGATTAAATTCAGCAGTAGCATTATTGTCACATTCTACTTTATCAAATTTATAACCTGCTGTTGGAGTTATTATTATTGTACTATCTTCACCTAATTTGTTTTTTACAATTCCTTCTGGATTATCTATTGGTAATGTTCCATTAGCGACAGTAAATTTAACATCATGAATCAAATTTGTGAAATAAAGTCTACAAGTAGTATTTGCTGTTAAATCGGGAGTGAATTCCCAGTTTTCATCATTCCATTCACCTTTAACATTGTTTGTACAAGTATATTTTTCAAATTTAATTGTTGCGTCTTGTTTAGTTCCAGGCACACAAGTTGGATTTGTTACTAAGTCACATTCTATTATTTTTTCTTTACTTTCATCTATTTTATCTTTGTTAACTTCTTCACTATCTATGTAATATCTATAGGTAACTTCATAATTTTCAGGTTTTGTGTCATCTTTTGGTTTTTCATTATTTTGATTCATATTTGCAAGAAGTCCAACTATACCTGCCGAAAGTGACAATATTATCATTATTATTATAATTACTAAAACTCCATTTGATCTTTTTTTCATTTATTATTCCTCCAATTTTTTATTCTTTTATCTAGTTTTAATTTTATAATGATACTTTTAGTTTGTCAATATTAAAATTTTACGTTTTTCTTAGTAAATTTATGTTTTTTTATTCTTTTTTATTTGACTTTTGGAGCTAGTTTATGTATAATGATACTCGGTACATTTTTTAAGTTCTTGTGTTATTGATGTGGGAAGTCATATAATATAAGGATAAAGAAGGAGATATTATGAAGACATTTATGTTAAGAAAAGAAGATGTTTCTACTAAATGGTATCTTATAGATGCTGAAGGAGAAAATCTTGGTAGAGTTGCTACTAAAGCAGCACATATTTTAAGAGGTAAACATAAGGTTACTTATACACCTCATATTAACTGTGGAGATGCAGTTGTTATTATTAATGCTGGTAAAGTTAATCTTACTGGTGATAAACTTGATAAGAAAGTTTATTACAACCATAGTGGTTTTCCAGGTGGTTTAAGAGAAAGAACTGCTAGAACAATGAAGAAAGATTATCCAGTTGAAATGGTTGAAAGAGCTGTTAAAGGAATGCTTCCTAAGAATACTTTAGGTAGAGATATGTTTAGAAACTTATATGTTTATGAAGGTTCTGAATATAAGCAAGTTGCTCAAAAACCAGAAAAGATAGAATTATAGGAGGAAGACTATGGCAAAGAAAGAAATAGTTTATACAGCTACTGGTAGAAGAAAAAGAGCGGTAGCACAAGTTACATTAAAAGCTGGTAATGGTAAGATTACTGTTAATGGTGTTGATGTTAATGATTATTTACCTAATAAAATGTTAGTTATGGATTTAAAACAACCTTTAGAATTAACTGGTACAACTGATTCATATGATGTTGATGTAGTAGTTAGAGGTGGAGGTTTTACTGGCCAAACTGGCGCTATTAGATTAGGTATTGCTAGAGCTTTAATGGAAGCAGATAGAGAAGGTTATAGACCAACATTAAAAGGTGCTGGTATGGTAACTAGAGATGCTAGAATTAAAGAACGTAAGAAATATGGTCTTAAGAAAGCAAGACGTGCTCCACAATTTAGTAAGAGATAATATTTTAAAACTTCAAGAAATTTCTTGGAGTTTTTCTTTATATTAAAGTTAAAATATATGTGAAAATTGTAGTTAATATTAATAGATTGTGGTAAAATTTAATGTAGGTGACGAGGATTAATGAATAATAAGGTGTTTAAAAATTTAGATGAACAAATTGAAATATTAAAAGATAAAGGATTAATTATAAATGATATTGAGTATACTAAAGAAGTGTTATTAAGAGAGAATTACTTTTTTATAATGGGATATAGACATTTATTTTTAAGACATGATAGTTCTAGAAAGTTTATAGATGGTACTACTTTTGATGAATTATATAGTTTATTTGTGTTTGATAGAATGTTTAGAAATATTATATTTAAAAATATTCTTATTGTAGAAAATAACTATAAATCAATATTTAGTTATACTTTGAGTAGAAACTATGGTTATAAAGAAAGAGATTATTTGAATGTTAAAAACTTTGATAATGATAAAAGTAGAAGTAGACAGATAAATGATCTTATTAGAAAGGTTAAAAGACAATTTAGTGTTAATGGAAGACAACATGGTGCGACAAGTCACTATATGGATAATTATGGTTATATACCTTTGTGGATAGGTGTTAAAGTTATAAGCTTTGGATTGATGAGTGAAATGTTTAGTATTTTAAAAGAAATTGGAGCTAAAATTGTAAAAAAGAATAATAAGATAATAGTAGATACAAGTAAAATAAGTAAATATGAAATTCCAGAAAATTTAATGAGACAGATGAGATCTTCTGTTATATTAGCTGGAGCATTATTAGGAAGATATCATCAAGCTAAATTTTCATGCCCACGGAGGATGTGATATAGGATCTAGACCAATAGATTTACACTTAAAAGGATTTGAAAAATTAGGAATAAACATAAAAGACGAATATGGTGAGATTATCTGTGAAACGGTAGAAATAAAAGGAACACAAATTAATTTGGATTTTCCTAGTGTTGGAGCAACAGAAAATATTATTCTTGCATCTTGTTTAGGAACAGGAACAACAATTATTAACAATGCGGCTAAAGAGCCAGAGATTGAAGATATGATAAAATATCTAAATAAAATGGGTGCTAAAACAAGTATTTTAACTAATTCAAAAGCTATTATAGAAGGACCTGTTAATCTTACTGGGAGTAATGTTTCAGCAAGTGATTTAAGAGCAGGTGCATCACTTGTTATTGCAGGTTTAATGGCT
>OLHG01000602.1_pt1 | contig 25301 bp, 31 predicted proteins | sample 1605971 | NCBI WGS metagenome assembly OLHG01 (sample SAMN03283289) | human gut metagenome | biome: human-associated habitat; material: feces | host: Homo sapiens | place: Peru | collected 2012 | reverse complement strand
GCAATCTCACAATTATTTAATCTATTAACCATATTTTTATGATCTCTATATATCCTAGTATCCTCAAATTCAAAAAGAGAATTAATTGCTCTAAACATTTTTATTAAATCACTTATACATTCACTCATTTTAATATAAGTAACATATTTCTTACCTCTTTTAATAACTTTAGAATTTAAATTAAAATAATTTAATAAAAAATTTATATATTCGCTATCACTTTGTTTATCTAAAATAAACTCCAAATGATACCCACTAGTACTAGGATTAGAGATATTACCTACACCTAAAAATGCTCCCTTTAAATAAGCAATTTTCTCTTCATCAGAATCAATATTTGGTTCACCATTTAAATTAAGAGTATTAATTATATAATTTGTCTTATCATTAATTTCTAAAATATATATTTGTTTAACTCTAAATCTTTTTTGTATTCTTACTTTCAAAGCAGGATTAATTCCATACAATTCTTTAATTATTTTATAAATAAATCTTGCTACTGAAGCATTTTCAAGTGTAATTACAATTGAATTATTTTGAATATCGCTATTATATCTTAAAAATGCTTCACAAATACTCCTAGATTCTATACTATTATTAGAAAGTTTACTAATTTCTTCTTTTAATCTTGTAGTAAATGTCATTTTATTCCATCCATTAAATATGAAAATATCAAATAAGCAGTTTTAAGTTCATCATGTCTATAAAAATTATCTTCAATCTTATATAACTTATCTTGAATAATTTTAACACCCATAGTATCTAACTCTTCTTTATCCAAAAATACTTGATCTTTTTGTTCTAATGTTTCATATTTTTTTAACAAATTAGAATTCATCTTATGATTATTTGCAAGAACAATATCAATAGTATTTTTTCCAAGATATTCCTCTAGCATTTTAATGTGATCACTTACTTTAAAATCATCAGTTTCTCCAGGTTGAGTAAATAAGTTACATACATACATTGTTTTAGCTTTACTTGATTTAATCGCATCATTTAATTTTTTGTTAAGTAAATGTGGAATAATACTAGTAATCAAGCTACCAGAAGAAAGAATAATTAAATCTGCTTTTTTTACAGCATCAATAACTTTATCATTAACGTGTATATTATCTGAATACATTATTCTTTTAATTTTTTTCTTAGATTTAGTAATTTGGCATTCTCCAACTAGTTTTTTATCATCTACTGTAATACCCACTAAATCTACATTATCCTCAGTTAAAGGAAGAACGTTACCTTTAATATCAAAAAGAGACACTAAAACAGGAATAGATTTAGCAAAATCACCTTTCATATCTAAAAGTGCTGTTAACAATAAATTTTTAATAGAATGTTCTCCTAAAGATTTAGATTTAGTAAATCTATAATTTAATAATTCTTTAACATTATCATTAGCATCACTCATTGCAAGCAACACTTTAGAAATATCCCCAACTGCAGGAATATTATAATCTTTTCTAAGTCTTCCTGTACTTCTTCCATTATCTGAAACTGATACAACTGCAGTAACATCTATTGGAAAAAGCTTTAATCCCTTAAGAAGTTGTGATAGTCCACTACCACCACCAAATATAACTATTTTTTTCATCTATTCATCACTTATTTCTATATATATTTTTAATAGTAAAACTATTAATACTAGTATATCAAAACTCTAAGTTAAAGTCCATTATTGCAAAGAAAAAAGAGCATTCTTGCTCTATCTTGTATAAAACGAACTACCAAGTGATGGAAATCCAGGTGGATTCATCATACCTGCAGTAAATTTCGAATAAGTTTGTGTTTTGTCATAAGTATACCAATTACCTTTAGATACACCATAATGCAAATGTGCTCCAGTAGTACAAGAATCATATCCACCTCTTCTAGTACCAGTAGACCCTCCACCAACAAGACCAACAACTGTATCTGTAGTAACAGCATCACCAACTTTAACATTTATAGTAAGTAGATGCATATACACAATAGTATACTTTACACCTTTAACATAAACCCATATATAAACCATATTACCACCACATGATGCTTGTCTTGTTATTTTCCCAACAACACCATTTGCAGTAGCATAAGCTTTAGTTCCTTCAGTAATTCCTATATCTATACCATTATGAAATTTAGTTCCTCTTTTAGTAGGATGTATTCTCCATCCAAATGGACTTGTAATCTTACCTCTTACTAAAGGTCTTAACCAACCTGAATTATCTCCAATTTTAACACAAACAGATAAATCTTCGTCCTCTTTACAACCAGCAGATTCATAATATTTAATAGACTCTTTTTTACTTTTAATTTCTGACTCAATAGATTCAGCACCCTCAACTAAACTAGATAAATCATCACCTAAAGAATCAATTAATTCTTCAAAAGTAGTAATCTTTTTTTGTAAAGTCTTTTGATATTCTTCTAACTCTTGACTCATCTTTTGATTATTTTTTATTAAGGCCTCTAACTTTGTTAATTGTTCATCATTGTAAGCAGCAACCTGTTTCATTACATCCATTCTCATAATAAGTTCAGTCATAGAATTAGCACCTGTTATATATTTAGCATATTCATTTTCTTCACTCATTTTTTGATATTGTCTTAATAATTCTTCAGTTTGCTCTTTTACTTTTTCAATCTCTTCATTAGTAGAATTAATTTCATTAGTAAGAACCTCAATTTGAACCTTAGCTTTATCTATATCATTACCAGCATTAGCAATATTGTTTTTATTCTTATTAATTTCAGCCTGAGTTTGTTGCTTTTTTCTATCTTGTTCTGCTTTCTTATTTTGTAGTACTTTTAAGTCATTCCTAAGTCCTGCAAGTGTTTGTGCACTTGTATGTTTAGGTGCAAACATACAGAAAAATAATCCAATTACAACAAATATACTAATAATTTTTTTTATATTATTTTTCATCATATCTTCAAATACTTTCTAACAGCTCTTAAACTTCCTACCATACCAATTAATGCTCCTACTATTAAAACTATACCAGCAACATAGAATACAAATGGAAATGGACTTATTAGTTTAAGAACATCTGTAATAACATGACCACCAAGTTTATTAAATGCAATCATATAGCCATAAATTGTAACTATTACAGGAATTAAAGAACCCATGACCCCAATTATAAAACCTTCAACTACAAAAGGTAATTTAATTGAAACATTACTTGCACCAACAAGTCTCATAATCTCTATTTCATTTTTTCTTGAATAAATTGTTAACTTAATTGTATTACTAATCAAAAATGCTGTTACAAATATAAGAGCAATTACCACAACAACTGTACTTTTTTGTACTATATCAAAAGCAGATATAATATTATCAACAGTTTCCTCCCCATAAGAGGCACTATTTACATGATCCATTTCTTTAATCTTTTCAGTTACTGATTCTAAATATTTAACATCTTTTACAGTAACTACCATACTATCCATCAATGGATTATCATCATAAGTTTCTAAAAGAGTTGCATAACTACTAGAATATTCACTCATTTCTAATTTCCATTCATCTTTACTTTTAAAAGTTACATTATTAACATTAGGTAATTTTTGAATAGTAGAAAATAAAAAATTAGAATCTTCTTCACTAGCACTTTTATCAACATAAACAACTATACTTAATTCATTTTCCAAATTCTGAGTAGTAACATTTACATTACCCGCTACTATTAAAGAAATTGAAACAACCATTAAAGTTATTGTAGCACACAATATTGATGCCATACTCAAACTAAAATTTCTAAAAACGCTTTTAAAAGCATCTCTAATACTTCTTCCAACAATTCTTATAGCTCTCATTTTGCCACATCCTTTCCAGTGGCTTCAAAACCATGTTCATGTGATTTATATGTACCTTTTAAATAATCACCAGTAAGAATACCATGCTCTATCAAAAGTACTCTTTTTTTCATTCTATTAACAATATCTTTATCATGAGTAGCCATAATAACAGTAGTTTTTAAGTCTTTATTAATACTATCAATAACATCCATAATCTCTTTACTTGTATCTGGATCCAAATTACCAGTAGGTTCATCACAAATAAGTAATTTTGGTTCATTAACAATAGCTCTTGCTATACAAACCCTTTGTTGTTCACCACCACTTAATTGATGAGGAAAACTTCTAGTTTTTTCTTTTAATCCAACAATTTCAATTGCTTTCATAACTTTTGGCTTAATTTCACTTGCTTTTAATCCAATTGTTTCAAGTGCAAAAGCAACATTTTCATAAACATTTAATTTAGGAAGTAATTTATAATCTTGAAAAACTACTCCAATCTTTCTTCTTAATTTATATACTTTTCCATTTCTAAGTTTTGCAACATTTACTCCACCTACTAAAACACTACCTTTAGTAGGTTTTTCTTCTCTATAAAGCATTTTAATAAGTGTCGATTTACCACAAGCAGTATGTCCAATGACAAAAACAAACTCGCCTTTATTTATAGTAACAGATAAATCTGCAATTGCAGTAACTCCTGTGGAATAAGTTTTATTAACATTTTTTAATTCAATAAACTTCATATCTATACTCCTATATAATTATAACAAAAAATTACCATCTCTTAAATGGTAAATAAATCCTTTTTACACAAACTTATCATTTAAAAAACGGAATATTTGAATTTTTAATCCCTCCTTGAACCTCATAACAATCATCAATTACAAAAAATGCATCATTATCAACATCAAGTATCTTATCTTTAAATAAATTAACATCTTTATTAGATATAACACACATAATCATTGTTCCCTTCTTATGTGAATAACCTCCAATTGTAGGAAATATTGTATACCCAGTATTAAAATGATCCATAATTATATGTTTTACTTTTTTAATTTCTCTAGTATAAATCATAAACTTTTTAGATGTAGAAATACCAATAATAATTTTATCAACAATAATTGAAGAAACAACTAAAATAATTATTGCATAACTTGCATTATCAACGCCAAATACAAAACCACCAAATAATATTATGAAAATATTTACAAATGTTGAACTAGTTCCAGAATTTAAATGAAAATATTTACATAAAAATTGAATAATTACATCAACTCCACCAGTTGAATAACCAAATTTATATATAAGTCCATTACTAAACCCATATAATAAACTTGCAAGTACTACAGTAACCAATATTTGTTGAAAAGATAAATATATTAATAAAAATTTTGCAACAGGTTCAGTAAGAGTTATAAAAAGAGGATATAAAAATGTCCCAATAACAGTGTTTTTTGTTTTATCTTTTCCTAAAAATATATAACTAAGAATAAGTAAAAAAATTGATGAAGCATAAATAAATACATTAGTATTGATTCCCATAATTTCATTTAATATAAGAGCAAGTCCAGACATACCACCTACTATTATGTTATTCGGAGCAAAAAACAAGTTATAACATAAAGCTAAACAAAATGTTCCAAAAGTAAATGACACACCATTTATAATTAAATCTTTTATATCTTTCTTTATATAATTATCCCTTTTCATACCATTCTCCTAGTATAATTGTACACAAAATATCTTCTTAATGCAATAAAGTTCTTAAAAAAAATAATTTTCATATAATAATTTGAGGTGATTAATATAAACGGAAATTATTATCAAAATCCAACATTTCCAGCTAACGGATATCAAAATGATATGCCAAAAAATTCAAATAACTATCAAAATGATTTTATGCAAAATCAAAGTCCAATGCCATCATCACCACCAGGTAATTTATCAGTAATGCAAGAGGTGACATCAGAACAAAGTTATATTGAAAATATCCTAAGATTAAACAAAGGTAAAAGAGTAAATGCACATTTTACCTACCCAGATAGTGGCGAATGGAAAAATAAAATTTATTCAGGAATCATTGAGGAAGCCGGTAAAGATCACTTAGTAATGAGTGACCCTACAACTGGTAATTGGTATTTACTCAGAATGATTTATTTAGATTATGTTGAATTTATGGAAAAAATAAATTATTCGCACAACTATTCAGAAAAAACTTTTTAAAAGGCTAAGGCCTTTTTTTTATGGAATTTTACAGTAAAAATATACAAATAAAAGAATAATTCTTGTAAAAAGAAAGCAATATAAATATAATAATATATAGGAGTTAATTTATGAAAAAAAGTGGATTTATAGAAGGAGCATTTGTAGCAACTCTAGCTATCTTTTTAAGCAAATTACTGGGTATTATTTACGTTATTCCATTTTACAATATAGTAGGAACTAAAGGTGGAGCATTATATGGATATGCCTATAATATATATAATTTATTTTTAATAATATCAAGTGCAGGAATACCTCTTGCTATAAGCAAATTATCAAGTGAATATAATGCATTAAACAAAATTAAAGAAAAAGAATATATGTTTAAAGCAACAAAAAAAATAATTAGAATTTTCTCTATTATTTCATTTCTTATTTGTTTTATATTCGCAGAACAAATAGCAAAATTAATAATTGGTTCATTAAGCGGAGGAAACACTTATAAAGACATAGCTTTTGTAATAAGATCTGTATCTTTCGGAGTACTTGTAGTACCACTACTTTCTGTCAGTAGAGGTTATCTTCAAGGTCATGGATATATAAGGTGTTCTTCATTTAGCCAAGTTTTAGAACAAATAGTAAGAGTACTTGTTGTAGTAGGAGGTAGCTTTTCTGCTTTAAAAATTTTTAAACTAAGTCTTACAACTTCAGTTGGCATTGCAGTATTTGGAGCTTGTCTTGGAGCATTAACGGCATATATTTACTTAATAAATAAACTAAACAAAATAAAAACTCAAGATGTAAAAGTAGAAGATTTAAAAAAAGAAGAAAAAAAAGAAATAATCAAAAAAATAATATATTATTCAATACCTTTTATAGTGATAAGTATTTGTAATTCATTATATAATACTGTTGACATGATACTTTTAATAAGAGGACTTAATTACCTTAAATTTGATGCAAACTCTATTGAAACAATTAGTAGTATCTTTACTACATGGGGACACAAACTAAATGCTATAATAACAAGTATTGCTACAGGAGTTGCAATTAGTTTAGTACCAAATATTGCAAAAAGTAATGCTATAAATGATAAATCGGACATTAATAAAAAACTTAATAAAATAATTCAAATATTTTTTTACATAGCACTACCTTTATCAATATTCATGAGTATTTTTTCAAAAGAAATATGGCAAATATTTTATGGTAACAGCATTTATGGACCAAAAGTATTTAAATTTTTAATTTTTACTGCATCAATCGATGCACTGTACATAATGATTTGTAATGGACTTCAAGGATTAAATAAAACCAAATTAATTTACGTATCAGTAATAACTGGATTACTTATTAATTTAATTTTAGATATACCTCTAATGTTACTTATGAACAAATTAAATATATATCCATACTATGGTGCCATAATATCAACATTAATTGGTTATTCAATATCATTAATAATTCCACTTATTGAGTTACAAAAAAAATATGATTTAAATTATAAAGAAACATTAGTAAAATTACCAAAATTATTTGTAACATATATAATTATGATATTTTTATCTTTACTATATCATGTTATAATAAATAATATACAAAGTAGATTACTTTTAATAATACTTCTAATGATATTTGGAATTATACTACTTGTAATTTATATTATAATTAATAAAAATGAAATTGAAGATTTAATTGATACAAATTTTAAAAGTTTATTAAAAAGAAAGAAGTGATTATATGAACATATGGATTATAATATCAATTTTAGCAGTAATTATATCTATTTTAGCTCTACTATACTTTAGTAGCTATTCAAAATTAAAAGAATATAAAGAAAAAATGGATACTACAGAAAATATTATTGATGAAAATTTAAACAAAAAATTAGACATAATTATTTCATTAAATGGTAGAATTAAATCAGTAACTAATAAAAAAGATTACTTAAAAGATTATGTTGAATTAAGAAATTACATAATGACAAATATAGAGAAAGATATAAAATTAGATGAAGGTGAAAAACTAATCAATGATTTAAAAAATGATTTTTTGGAATTAAACAAAGATGTAGAATTCAATAATAGTGTTAATGAACTTAGACAAATAGATGAAATTTTAACCGGAGCAAAAAATGTTTTTAATCAAACAGCAATTAAATCAAATTCTTTAATAAAAACATTTCCAAGTAGTATTGTTAGCAAAATAAGTAAATTTAAAATAAGAAGTTTTTATAATAATAAAACCGATGAATTGGATAACTTTTAAAGTTTCCAATCTATCGGTTTTAAATTATTTTTAATTAAAAAATCATTAGTTTTTGAAAAAGGTTTACTACCAAAAAAGCCATTATAAGCAGAAAAAGGCGACGGATGAGTAGAAGTTAAAACTAAATGCTTTGGATTAGTTATATACTTCTTTTTTTCTTTAGCAAATCTCCCCCATAAAATAAAAACTACTGGAGTATCCTTTTCATTAAGAGCTTTAATTATATAATCTGTAAGTAACTCCCAACCTAAACTTCTATGAGATGCAGGAGTATCTTTTTTTACTGTAAGAACAGAGTTTAAAAGTAGAACACCTTCTTGAGCCCATTTAGTTAAATTTCCACTTTTACTTACTGGAACACCTAAGTCATCATATAATTCTTTAAAAATATTTTGTAATGATGGAGGAACTTTTACACCATCTTGTACACTAAAAGAAAGACCATGAGCTTCTCCAACACCATGATATGGATCTTGCCCCATAATAACAACTTTAGTATTTTCATAACTAGTAAGTTTAAGTGCATTAAAAAGATTCTTTTTTTCAGGAAAAACTATTTCATTTTCATATTTGTTTTCAATAATTTTTAAAAAGTTTTTAAATCCATTACTATGCTCTATAACACTAAGAACATTATCCCAATCATTTCCTATCACAATTATCCTCCTTCTTTTTTAAATTAATTGCTATAAACAAAAATAACACTTGCAATATACAAAATATAAGAGCAAAAACAAAATTAAATTTAATATCATAAGTTAACAATATTCCGCAAAAAAATGTACCAATAGCAATTCCAAAATATGAAAACATTTCTCTTAAATTACTAAATGCAAGTTGAAGTTTATCATCAAATCTATTTATAAAAGGCGCATCAAGCACATGTGTATAAGATTCTGTAATAAGTAATATATATAAAAGAGTTATAAAATAAACTGATTTATTAGATAGTATTATAGCAATAATAAATAATACTGCTCTAAATCCATATTTAATAAAAGCATTTATATAGTTATTTTTAAATGTAAATTTTTCAAGTATTAAAGTCCCAATAAATACTGCAATAATTCCAACCACAACACTAAAAACTGAAAAACTTTGTAAGCTAAAGCCTAAGTCATTTGTAAAAAGAGTTGTTTTAAGTCCTAAAATTCCATAATAAGATATATTACCAACTAAAACGAATAATAAATAATTTAATGATATTTTATCTTTATTCAAATTTTGAACTAATTTAGTTAGTAAATTATATTCTTTTTTATCTTCATCACTTAAATATTTTCCAAAAGGTATAGTAAGTAAAATTAAAAATGAAATAACTATACAAACAAAGGATAAAAAGACAATGGTATTATAATTAAATACAATTCCTAAAATTTCTTTTCCAACTAAAAATCCTCCAAGTAAAACTGAAAAATAATCAAATCCACTATTAATTAAACCACGTCTTGCATAAATTTTATCATCTTTCTTTATCATAGATAATAACGGATAAAAACAAGTAAATATTTCACTATCTATTGCATACTCAATAATAACTATAAATTTTATTAATACACTATATCCACTACCATTTAACATGAATAAAGATATAAGTAATAAACTCTTAAGCATCAATAAAAATAACACAAATTTTTTTAAATACTTTTGCCTAATTAAATTAGAACATAAAAATATTAAAGAAACAGATACAACAGAGCACAAACTAAAGACTATTCCAACTGTCCTTATAGATAACATATTATCTATCATCCATAATTCCTCAAAAGAATAAAACATACCCCCGGATAAAGCATATAACGCAATAACAGCAAATAATTTAATAATATCTTTTTTCATTCAATCACCCTTTATTTATGATAAGATTCATTATTCATAATTTTAAATGCTCTGTAAATTTGTTCTAATAAAATTCCTCTAAATAATCCATGTGGAAAAGTAAATTTTGAAAAACTAATTTTCTCATTACATAATTTATAAACTTCATCTTCAAGTCCATTTGATCCACCAATTATAAAAGTTATAACACTATTTGTTATAAATAATTTTTCAAAATGATTAGAAAACTCTCTACTATCATAATTTTTTCCATCAATAGACAAAGCAATATTATAATCTTTTGAATCAATATGTTTTAATATTTCTTTAGTCTCTAATTGAATATTATCATTATCTTTAACTTGAATAATCTCCAATTTATGATATTTATTAATTCTCTTACTATAATCATCAATTAATAAATTTAAATAATTTTCTTTAATTTTTCCAACACATACTATTCTTATCATAAAGTAATCACTTCACTAATTTCATCTTGCTTTGCACATTTTATATTATTAAAAGACACACTATATTCTTCTAAAGTATCAAATACAGTTTTTAAAGCAATTTCAGGAGTATTATTAACTTCACTCAAATGCATTAAATATACTTTTTTAGTAGAAGGACCAATTAACTTAGCTAAATAAAATCCACAAGAAATATTAGATAAGTGTCCTTCATCACTAAGTACCCTTTTTTGTAACCAATCAGGATAGGGTCCATGTGTTAACATTTCAACATCATGATTACTTTCTATAAAATAAACATCACGATTTTTTAAAAGATTAAAATATTTACTTCTAATATATCCAGTATCAGTAATTTGTACAACTGAACCAGTTTCATCTTCAAATATAAAATTTCTAGAAGCAACCGCATCATGACTAGATTTAATGGCATAAATTTTCAACTCATCAAAAACAATTTCATCATCATATATTTTAATATGATCATAATCTTTTAAATCAGGAACTTCCAAAAACATTTCTTCTGGCATACAAACAGTAATATTTTTCTTTTTAATAAAAGAAAGAAGTGCACTAGTATGATCTGTGTGCAAATGACTAATCAAAATAATATCAATACTATTTGGATCAACATTAATCTTTTTTAAAGATTCTTCTATATATTTTTTATTTTTTCCCATATCTAAAAGTATTCTATGATTTTTTGTTTCAATATAAGTTGAATTACCTTTTGAACCACTCGCTAAAATACATGCTTTCATAACTATCTCCTTGAATACAATGTTAATGGATTTTTATAAACACCTTTAGAAGGATAACCAATTGAATATCCAAAGTGTAAATGTGTTCCAGTAGATTGTCCACTATTACCCATATAAGCAATAACTTGACCTTTAGTAACTTTATCACCAACATTAACCTTAATATTATTCATAACATGGGCATAAACAGTATAAATATTACTATCATGTTCAATATAAACATAATTTCCATATCCACCACCACAACTATTTGGATAGCTTCCATTATTTGGACAATTTGTATTTATAGCAACAACAGTTCCATCACCAGCAGCATAAATTTCAGTTCCCCATAAAGCTCCAGAAATATCTAATCCTTGATGTAACTTACCACCACCAAGTGAACGGTATCCAAACTTACTTGAAATAACATAAGGCGTTCTTGTAGGCCATCCCCATTCACCAATATAAACAGTAGGATTATAATAAGTATCTTTCCTATATTTATTTACCACTTGATTAACAGTTTCTCTTATTTTATCATCTTTTAAAATTTTTGTATCACTATTAGGCTCACCATTATTAACCGTATACTCTAAGGTTTGTAGTGAAAGGCCAGTAACGCCAGCTAGTAAGATTTCGCCATATGGTTTTGATTCATCTTTACCACCAACAGTATCATAAACATACTCAACTTTTCTAATTTCACGAACTCTATATTCAAAATTAATAATAGGAGTTACATAAGCAATTTTAACTTCATCTCCAATAACAAGTAAAGAATCTTCGCTATTATACTTATTATTAGCAATCAAAAATTCCTTTGTATTTATTTCATTATCTTCAGAAATACTTTCTACTGTATCACCAGCCTTAACACGATAACTTTTTTCATTATAATCAAATCCAAATATTAAAGTCTTTGCCATTTCTTCACTTGATTCATATATTTTATCATTTACACTTATATACTTATCTCTAATAGTAATTTCTTCTTTAAAATTAAAATCATCATATACTGAACCAACGTCTTCTAAATCTTTTATATTACCTTCTAAATAGTTATTATAATCTTCCTCAGGTACAAATGCTAAAACAAATTTCTTCATAGCATCATAAAATACATTTTTATCTAAAGTATATAAAACATATTCAGGATGACTATCAATAGCACCTATTTTAATTTCATATCCTTTTATAGTAAAATTTTCCATTGACTCTATTTTATTATAAATTGTATTAACATCAGAAACATTACTATCATATTCATAATTTTCAATTATTTTAAGACCATTAGGTGGATAAACATTTTTAACATTATACTTATTTTTTATATTTTCTTGTTTCTCATCAATTAATTGATATAATCTATTCTTATCAGTTATTTTACCAATTAATTCACCATCTAAATATACTTCATAAACTTTATTAGCTTTTAATAAATTATATGAACTAGATATAATAGATAAAACAAATGTAATTAATACCAAAACTCCTGTTATAATCTTATATTTTTTTTTCATTCATTATCTTCCTTATTTTCGTTTAATACATTTCTAAAAGCTCCCATGTTAAGTTCAAACATTAAAGGTATTGTACCTAAACTACCTTTTCTATGTTTTGCAATAACAAGTTCAGCAGGAACTATTTTTTCTTTTTGATCTTTTCTTGCTTCATAATAATCTTTTCTATTTATAAAAAGTACCATATCAGCATCTTGTTCAATTGAACCTGATTCTCTTAAATCTGCAAGCATTGGCATATTACTTTCTCTTTTTTCAGCACTCCTTGAAAGTTGTGATAATGCAAGAACTGGGACTCCAAGTTCTAGAGCCATAGTTTTTAAACTTCTAGATATTTCAGATACCTCTACTTGTCTAGATTCTATTCTTTTATTTCCACTTGTAACAAGTTGTAAATAATCAATAACAACAAGACCAAGACCCTTTGGCATATTTGCAAGTCTTCTACATTTAGCTCTAATTTCTGCAATAGTTACACCAGAATTATCTTCTAGGTAAAGATTAGTTTCTGCAAGTTCATTCATTGCTTCATTATATCTTTTCCAATCCCTATCTTGCATAGAACCAGTTTGTAATTTATATGAATCAATTCCACCCTCAGCACTAATTATTCTATTAACTAATTGTTCAGCAGGCATTTCTAGGTTAAAAATAGCAACTGCTTTTTCAGTAGTTCTTGCCGCATATGTAGCCATATTAAGTGCAAGCGCTGTTTTACCCATACCAGGTCTAGCAGCAAGAATTATGAGTTCACCAGGTTGAAATCCAGTAGTAATCTTATCAAAATCAAAAAATCCTGTCTCAAGTCCTGTAATAATTTTTTTAGTTTTAGCAAGTTCTTCTAATTTAGCTTGAGCTTTTCTAAGAATCTCATGAATAGGTACAAAGTCTTTAACAGTTCTCACTCTTACTATATTAAGTATATTTTTTTCAGCATCATCTAATAGAGTTGTTAAATTTTCTTCTTCATAAGCATTTGTAACAATTTCAGTTGCAGTATTAATTAAATTTCTTCTAGTATAATATTCTTTTAAAATGTTCATATAAAAAGATAAATTAGCAGTAGTAATTACAGAATCAATAACTTCTCCTATATAAGAAGTACCACCAATTTCATTTAATTTTTTCTTTTTATCTAATTCCTCTCTAATCATACTAGAATCAATAGGTATATTATTATTATGTAATTCTACAATAGCATCAAATATATATTGATTTCTTTTATCAAAAAACATATCTCTATTTAATTCTTCACATACATTATCTACTAAATTATTATCTATAAAGCATACTCCTAAAACACTCATTTCTGCTTCTAAATTTTTAGGCATTACTCTTGTATTACTAACACCATTAAAATCCATATTATCACCTACTTATTTAACACTACATTTATAAAAAACTCTACTTTCTTATGAAGACTTATAAGTACTTTGTGTACTCCTAAAGTATCTATATTTCCATCAGTCTTAATACATTTTTTATCTATATTAAAGCCCATTTTTTTAATTTCATCAGCAATTTGTGATTTAGAAATATTTCCAAATACTTTGTCAGAAGCTCCAGTTTTAACCTTAAAAACAATCTCTTTATTTTCTAAAGCATCTTTAATCTTAGAAAGTTCACTCACAAGTTCATTTTCTTTATCTTCTCTAATTTTAAGTTCATTATCTAATACTTTTTTACTTCCTTTAGTATATAAAATACCCAATTTATTTTTGATTAAATAATTATTTCCATAACCATCACTAACATCTATTATATCATCTTTTTTACCTTTTCCCTTAACATCTTTTAGTAAAATTACTTTCATAACAACCTCCTAAATGTATAATTATTATAACATATTTAACTTATTATGTATAACCCATTTCTTTCCTTTTCCATAGCCATCCAAATAAATAATATTATTATCTTTTAATATTTTTAAATATCTTCTAATAGTTCTCTCTGTAACATTAAACATATTTGCAAGTTCAGATTCAGTAATCTTATTATTTTTAACAATCTCTATATAAATATAATTAAGCATTTGTTTATTCATATTTTTAACTCCTCAATTATATATATATAAGTTACTATTAAAATTCCTCTTAAAATATCAAAAAAAAATCCAAAAATTTTGGATTTCTATTTAACATATGGTATTAAAGCCATAAATCTTGAATATTTAATTTGTTCAGCAATATGTCTTTGATGTTTAGCACAAGCACCAGTAACTCTTCTTGGTAATATTTTACCTTTTTCATTAATATACTTATTAATAATCATTACATCTTTATAATCAACGCTTTTACCAGCACACATTTGACATATTTTCTTTTTCTTACGATAAAATTCTGCCATTTATTATTCCTCCTTTTATTAGAATGGTAAATCATCACTAGTTAAAGTAATCTCATCGGAAAAACTTTTAAATGGATCTTCAGATAAATCTGCAGTTTCAGTAGGCAACGGCATTTCATCATTAGTAGGAACGTCATTAGAATTAAATGATGCATTACTACTAGAAGCATTTCTAGAACCTAAGAATCTAACTTCTTCAGCAACAACTTCAGTAGTATATCTTTTTGAACCATCTTGAGCAGTATAACTACTATTTCTAATTCTACCTTCTACGCTTAATAAAGAACCTTTAGTACAATATTTAGAAATATTATCAGCAGTTCTTCCCCAAGCACTACAATTAATAAACTCTACAGCTCTTTCTCCATTTTTATTTGTATAATTACTTTCAGCAGCAATACTAAAATTACATACTGCAGAACCTCCAGCCATTCTAAGTTCTGGATCTCTAGTTAATCTTCCAATTAATATTACTTTATTCATATATTACTCACTTTCTTTGTTTAAAATTAAATGTCTAATAACATTTTCATTAATTCTAAGTTTACGATCAAATTCACTAATAGTTTCTTTAGTAGCTTCAACATTCATTAAATAATAAAAACCACTAACTTCCTTGTTTATTGGATAAGCAAGTTTTTTTCTACCCATTTCTTTGAAATCAACAACTTTTCCTTTATTATCACTAATTAATTTTTGTACATCTTTAGTGATATTTTGAATAACATTTTCTTCTAAAGTTGCTTTAACAATAAACATTATTTCATATTTAGTCACTTTTACACCTCCTTATGGTCTATCCGGCTTCTTTTGAAGCAAGGAGTAATAAATTACTCGTTAATTAGTATATCAAAAAATATATTAATTGTAAATCATTTTCTAGTGCCAAATTCACTATTTTTTGATATACTTAATCTATATTAGAAAGAGTGATAAATATGAAAAAAACTTATTATATTTTAATAACATTATTACTTATAATACCACTAAAAGTTAACTGCAAAGACATTACAAAAGAATCATCAATTACTTTAAATGGCAACAAAATAAGTGAAAAAATATCTGATAATAACGAAAACACCTACATTACAATAAAATCAAGTGACAACATAAAAATAACATCAAATGAAGATATATATGGTCTATATATTATTTATGAAATGGCTAGTAAAGAAGGTACAATAAAAAATGATAATAAAACAAATATAATTGGAGAAAATAATTTTTTACACGAATACATAAACATTGAAGAAAAAATATCTCCCTCAAAAGAAATTACATTATCATATAAAGAAGACGTTAAAATTGGAGAAATTTACATTTTAAGTAAAGGCGAATTACCAAGTGTAGTTGAAGTATGGAACAAACCATGTGAAAAAGCGGATATACTTTTATTTTCTACACACAGCGATGATGAACAGTTATTTTTTCTAGGGCTACTTCCAACTTATGTAGCAAGAGGAGCCTACGTACAAGTAGTGTATTTTACAAATCATTATGATAATCCTAAAAGATTACATGAACAATTACACGGATTATATGTTGTAGGAGTAAAAAATTATCCTATAATAGGCATTGTACCAGATGCATACTCAAAATCTCTAGAAGGTGCACTAAGTAATTTAAAAAAAGCAAATTTATCTGAAGAAGATGCATTAAATTTTGAAATTGAAATGATTAGAAGATTTAAACCACAAGTTGTAGTAGGACATGATGAGTTAGGAGAATATTCACATGGTCAACATATTTTAAATACATATGTACTAAAAAAAGCAATTGAAAAAACAAATAATAAAGATATACACCCATCTTCCTATGAAAAATACGGAGTTTGGGATACTCCAAAATTATACTTACATTTATATAAAGAAAATGAAATAACAATGGATTATGATACACATCTAGATTATTTTAACGGTCTTACAGCATACGAAGTATCAAAATTAGGATACAAAGAACATCATAGTCAACAATGGACATGGTTTACAAAATGGATAAATGGAAGTAATAATAATTATAAAAAAGCAACTGAAATAAAAACATATTCACCATTAAAATTTGGATTATATAGATCTTTAGTAGGAGAAGACAAAAATAAAAATGATATGCTTGAAAACATCACATATTATAAAGATCAAATTAAAGAAGAACCAAAAGATGAAAAAGATAATACTACAACAATAAAAGATAACTCAATTAAAAAGGATACAATAAAAAATAATAATTATATGCCGTATTTAATCGTTGTAATTGGAATAATTATTCTTTTACTCATAAAATTATTTAGCAAAAAGAAAAATCATAGAAAATATTAAATCTATGATTTTTTTATCTGCTAAAATCTTCATCTAAAAGTTCAGCAATAATACTTTTATAATCATCCCAAGATATCTTACCAACTTTAAATAACCCATCTATTAGTTCATTATAATTTCCTTCCCCAATAGTAGGAATTAATACTTTTAAACTTTGAATATCTAAATCATCTCTAGTAGCAAAAAATGATATTAACTTATCTAATGTATCAATCATTTCAGTATCTTGTAAATTATATTCTCTTAAACTATCAAGTTCTTCACTAGTAAATAATTGCCAATTTTCTAGTTCATTAATTAATTCTTCAAAATCTTCTTTATTATATACACTTTTTAATTCTTGAACCATTGGTAATGTAAGATTAGAAGATATTCCCAATTCTAATATAGCCTTAAACTTATTACCTTGAAATTCACATTCTCTGTTATTAATAATTAAGTTATCTTTAATTCTCTTATATTGTTCCTTATTATCTTGTAACAATTTACCAACTCTATTTTTAGTTTCATCACTACCCAAACTATTAATTCGAATAAAAGGGCCAACTTTCAAACTTGAAGTTATTTCTTTAAATTTATCTAAAAAATCATTACTAACATAATAACCTAAAAAATAACTTAATTCTGTAATGCTTTTTCCAGCAGTAATAGAAAGTATATTATATAACTCAATATATAAATCCATTCTATCATCTTGAGCTTCAATCATATCATGGCATAACATAATTAACTCTTTATTTTTATTAAAATAATCACTTCTATTAGTTACCATATCATGCCACATATATTCAATATCAAGTAATCTTTTAAATTCATCAACATGACTATTTCTTATTCTAAAATGATTTATTAAAGTAAATTCACCTCTAAGTGACGCATCATTTTCAAAAACATTTTGATCTTCATTTATAATTTCATTTATTCTTTCAACTAATTCTTCATAACTATTCATATAAACCTTCTAAATATTAAACCTAAAATAACAAATATCTCCATCTTGCATAATATAATCTTTTCCTTCAAGTCTGAGTTTACCATTTTCCTTAACTTTTAATTCACTTCCAGCTTCTTCCAAATCTTTAAATGACATAACTTCAGCTTTAATAAATCCCTTTTTAAAATCTGTATGAATAATTCCTGCACAATCTGGTGCCTTCATTCCTTTTTTAAAAGTCCATGCTCTACACTCATCAGATCCACTTGTAAAGAATGTTCCAAGCCCCAATAAATCATAAGTTGCAAATATTAATTTATCAAGTCCACTATTTCTAATACCAATTTCTTGTAAAAACATAGTTTTTTCTTCATCACTTAAGCTTGCTAATTCACTTTCAAGTTTAGCACACATTACAACTACACCAGCATGTTCTTCACTAGCTCTTTCTTTTAATGTTAGAGAATACTTATTATCACCAGTAGCAACATCATCTTCAGATACATTTGCAACATAAATAATCGGTTTTAAAGTAATAAAACTAAAATTTTTAAGTAACTCCAATTCATCTTCTGAAAAATTAAGCAATCTTAAAGGAACATTTTTATTAAGTGAATCTAAACACTTTCTTAAAACATTTACTTCAGCCATTGCATTTTTATCTTTTGTAGTTACAGCCTTCTTTTCTATTTTATCAAGTCTATTTTCAATAATTTCTAAATCAGCAAGTATTAACTCTGTATTAATAATCTCCATATCTCTGATAGGATCAGTACTACCACTTACATGAGTAATACCAGGATTATCAAAACATCTAATAACTTCAACAATAGCATCAACTTCTCTTATATGAGATAAAAATTTATTACCTAATCCCTCTCCTTTACTAGCACCACTAACAAGTCCCGCTATATCAATGAACTCAAATGTAGTAGGAACAACACTTTTAGGATTATATAAATTACATAAATAATCTAGTCTTCCATCAGGTACTGTAACAACACCAACATTTGGCTCAATAGTAGCAAAAGGATAATTAGCTATCAAAATTTGTTTTTTTGTAATTGCATTAAATAATGTTGACTTTCCTACATTTGGAAGTCCAACAATTCCAGCTTTTAAACTCATAAAACCTCCCTATAATGTTGGAATACTATCTATTCCAAGTGGCAATCCAATTATATACCAAATAATTAATAATGCTAATAATGCTAAAGATATTATAGCAGTATATGGAATTTGATATTTAATTGAATCTTTTAATCTAATTTTATCTTCACTTTGATTAAATTTTTCCAAAAAGCTCAAATATACAATAAAGTATGCTAAAAGTGGTGTTATATTAAGTGAAGAAGTTTCTGCAAATCTATATATAATTTGAGTAAACTCTGGACTAATTCCAGTATTCATACAAAGTGGAACAATAGTACCAGATAATAAGAACCATTTTAAACTACTTGATGGCAAAAATATTGATGCAATAAAAACTAGTACAAATATTAAAACAATTAAAGATAATCCAGTAAAATTAGAGTTACTTATTAAATTGCCAAAATATGCTACCAAAACATTACCAATATTAGTTTCCTTAAAAACACTAATAAAAGTTGATGCTAAAAAAATCATTACTAAAATATTCCCAATACCATCTAAACTATGTCCTAAATAATTGCAAAAATCTTTATGAGTCTTTATTGATTTAGAACCAATACCATAAAATAATCCAAGAATAATAAATAACATAGTAACTATAAATACAAAACCATTAGTAAAGAATGAATTAACACTAAATAACTTATCAATATATAAAATTTGACTATTATCAAGTAATGCTCCACTAAGTGGTAACCCTGGTATGATATTATAAATAAATATAATTAAATATACAAAAGCAGCAGTCAAAGCATACATCATACCCTTTTGTTCATCTTTTGTTACTATATCTTCAATAAGTTCAGTTTCAGAAAACTCATATTTAGGTAATTTTTTAGCAATAATATTTTCGGTAACGTTTGTTATTATAAATGCAACCACCACAACTGCTACAAGCATTATAAGAAAAAATGCTGATGTTCCAATATTATAAGTTGAATCTAAAGTCTGACTAGCAAGTATTGTATAACTAAGTAATTCAGAATCACTACTAGTAAAGAATATATTAAGTGCACTTCCACAAGATAAAGCTGCAAAAGAGGCAATAATTCCGATTGCTGGGTTTCTTCTTCCATAATAAAATAAATATGCACCTAGTGGAATGAATATCAAATAAGATAAATCACCAAATAAACTACTAAGTAAACAAACTAATACAAATAAAAATGTAACTGCCTTCTTTCTAAGCTTTTTAGTTGTAAGAGTTATTGCCGTTTGTAAAAATCCACTTTTATCTAATATACTAATACCCATTAATATAATAATTAAGTTAGATAAAACTGTAAAATTTGCAAAATTAGATACAGTAGTAGTAAAAATATATTTAAGTCCACTCAAACTTAGTAAAGATTCAACAACCTCAGTTTTTGGAGTAATGCTATATGTTATTGGATTAACACTATAATATGTAGCTTGTGTATCTAATAAATATAAAAATCCACTAAGAAATATAGTTCCAAGTATCAAAAGAACATACACCATTATCGGATGCAAATGTTCTCTAACTTTTTTATTTTTTCTCATCATTAATCACCTTTTTTAATTTTCTGGTAAACTCTAATCTATCCATCATAATTTCTCTTCCACATGAATTACATTTAATCTTAACATCAACACCCATTCTAGTTATTGTCCATAAATTTGTACCACAAGCATGAGGTTTTCTCATCACAACAACATCATCTAAATTAAATGATTTATCCATGTTAATCTTCTCCAATAGATATATTCAAAATATCCATAATTCTTTCTAAATCTTTTAATGAATCAAAAGAAATTTCAATTTTATTTTTCTTAACTTTAACTTTATTACCAACTTTGTCACTAATTACATTTTCATAAATACGATATTTGGGATCAGTATGAGTATAAGCTAATGGTTTTCTTTTAACAACCTCTACATTATTAACAATATCTTCTAAATCTCTTACATTTAGTTTTTCTAACATAATACGATTAGCAAGTCTATTAATTTCTAAAGGATCATCAAGTTTACTTAACAATCTAGCATGAGATGGACTAATCTTTTTTAAAATAACTAATTCCTGTACATCATTAGGTAAATTTAAAAGACCTAATAAATTAGTAACATAAGTTCTACTTTTACCAAATTTTAATGCAAACTCTTCTTGAGTATAACCTTTAAGTTTAATAATATTCATTACACTTTTAGCTTCATCAATAGAATTTAAATCTTCTCTTTGTATATTTTCAATAAGAGCAAGTTCCATCATTTCATCATCAGTGAAATCTTTAATTATAGCAGGTATTTCAGTAAGTCCAGCAATTCTAGACGCTTTACATCTTCTTTCACCAGCTACTAACTCATAACCTTTAATACTCTTTTTAACAATAATAGGTTGTACAAGTCCATACTCTTTTATAGATTGTGCAAGTTCATTCAAAGTATCTTCATTAAATGATTTTCTTGGTTGATATGGATTACTTCTAATATCAGCTATTCTAATCATAGCAATTCCATTATCTTTTTTTGCTTCAGTTACTATTTCTTTTTCAAAATTATCGAAATCAATAACATTATTAGCAAATAATTGCTCTAATCCTTTACCTAAAGCCTTCTTTTTAGTTTCCATTTCTCTCAATCACTTCCTTTGCTAAATTGTGATACGCTTCAGTAGCACGACTAGTAGGATCATACTCATTAATTGGTTTACCATGTGATGGTGCTTCAACAAGTCTTACAAGTCTTGGGATAATTGTATTAAAAACTTTATCTTTAAAATATTTTCTAATTTCCTCAATTACTTCAAGTCCAATATTAGTTCTACCATCTAACATAGTAAGTAAAACACCCTCGATTCTTAAAGTAGGATTCATACTAGATTGAACCATTATAATTGAATTTAATAATTGTGTAATTCCCTCAAGTGCAAAAAATTCACATTGAACAGGAATAATAACCGAATCACTTGCAACTAATGCATTCATTGTACCAAGTCCAAGTGAAGGTTGACAATCAATAATAATATAATCAAATGCATCTCTAATTCTATTAATCGCATTCTTTAATTGATCATTTTGTCTAAATTCTTTATCCTCTAACATTCTTTTTACAAATTCAACATCTACACCTGCTAAATTTAAAGTTGAAGGAATAATTGCTAAATTCTGAAATTTAGTTTTTTTTATAGCTTGTTCTATATCACAAGCTCCAGTAACTACTTCATAAATATCATGATTAAAATCATTTGAATTTAATCCAAGCCCAGTTGTTGCATTACTTTGAGGATCTAAATCTATAATTAAAACTCTTTTATTTTCTTTTCCTAACGCAGCAGCTAAATTTATACTTGTTGTAGTCTTTCCAACTCCACCCTTTTGATTTACTAATGAAATAACTTTTGCCATAACACACCTCTAACTACATTTTCACTACTTACTATTTTATCATATATAATTAATTTATTGTATAAAAAAAGAAAGTATTTTATAACTTTCTCAATTTTTCTAAACTAATTCAATTCTAACTTCTAAAGCATCATCGCCACGACGTTCTGCAAGTTTAATAATTCTTGTATATCCACCATTACGATTTTCATATCTTTTAGCAAGTTCATTAAAAATTTTGTTAGTAACATCTTTATCATTATGTAAAAATGCTAAAGCTTTACGACGAGATACTAAAGTACCTTTCTTACCATAAGTAATCATTTTATCAACAAATTTTCTAACTTCCTTAGCTCTTGCTTCAGTAGTTACTACAGATTCATGCATTATAACATCTTTTGTAAGTCCTGCTAAAATGCTTCTTCTTATTCTTGTTTCTCTACCTAATTTTCTATATGCCATAATCCATTACTCCTTAAATGATAGTCCTAAATCAGCGACTTTATCAAGAACTTCTTTCAAAGATTTCTTTCCTAAGTTTCTAATTTTAGTAACTTCTACTTCTTTCTTATCTACTAAATCTTGAACTGTATGAATACCAGCTCTTTTTAAACAATTATAAGCTCTTACACTGAACTCAACTTCTTCAATTGGAGTCTCTAAAGTCTTAGTAATTGTATCTACTTTTTTCTCTTGCATTAATCCTGAGAAATCACTTATTTCATTTAAGTCAGCTATTATATTAAAGTGTTCAACTAATATTTTAGCAGCAAGTGCCATAGCTTCTTCAGGATTCATACTACCATTTGTTGAAATTTCCATAATTAGTTTATCATAATTTTCATTATGACCAACTCTAGTATCAACAACTTCATATTTTACAAGTTCAATTGGTGTATAGTTTGAATCAATTGCTATAGTACCAACTTTAGCATCTTGTAATCTTTTTTTATTTTCTTTTGAATCAACATATCCACGGCCATTTTCAACAGTCATTTCAATATCAATTTTTCCCCCTTTAACTAAGTTACATATAACTAAGTCAGGATTAATAATATCTACTTCTGCATCTCTGTCAATCATTCCAGCAGTTACTGGACCTTCTTGATCAGCATATAATCTAATTGTTTTCATTTCTTCAGAATGATTTTTAACAACTAAATTTTTAATGTTTAATACAATTGCAGTAACATCCTCTACAACACCTTCAATTTTTTGAAATTCATGTAACACACCATCAATTTTAATGCTAGTAACAGCACTACCTGGTAAACTAGATAATAAAACTCTTCTAAGTGCATTTCCAAGTGTTGTACCAAATCCTCTTTCAAGTGGATCAATTTCAAATTTTCCAAAATGATTGCTATCGATGTATTCAGTAATTTTGTATTCTGGTTTTTCAAATTTTATAGTCATAATACAATATTCCTTTCTTAACTACATTAATTTCTAGGTCTTTTAGGTGGACGACATCCATTGTGTGGAATAGGAGTTTCATCAACAATACTTGTTACTTCTAATCCAGCAGTTTGTAATGATCTAATTGCATTTTCTCTTCCAGGACCTAAACCTTTAACATAAACATCAACTTTTTTTACACCTTGTTCAATAGCAGCTTGTGCAGCAGCTTCTGCTGTAAGACCAGCAGCAAAAGGAGTTTTCTTTTTACTTCCTAAATATCCAATTCTACCAGCACTTGACCAACTAATAGCATTACCAGCTTTATCAGATATAGTAACTATAGTGTTATTATATGTTGAATGAATATGAGCTTCTGCTTCTGGAATATTTTTCTTAATTTTTCTTTTTCTTCTATTATATGCCATAAGTTAACCTCTACTTTCCAACCTTTTTCTTGTTAGCAACAACTTTACCTTTACCTTTACGAGTCTTAGCATTTCTGCTTGTTCTTTGTCCTCTAACTGGTAATCCTTTTTTGTGTCTAACACCTTCATAGCAGTTGATTTCCATTTTGTTTTTAATGCTCATTTGAACATCTCTTCTTAAATCACCTTCAACAACATATTTATCAATTTCTTTTCTTAATTTAGTGATTTCATCCTCTGTTAAATCTTTAATTTTCTTTGTTTCTAAAACACCAGCGTCTTTACAAATAGTCTTAGCAAGTGGACGACCAATTCCATAAATAGCTGTAAGACCTATACAAGTGTGTTTTTCACTTGGTAGTTCAATATTCTTAATTCTAGCCATAATTCCTCCTAACCTTGAACTTGTTTATGTTTAGGGTTATCACAGATAACCATAACTTTTCCATTTCTTCTAATAATTTTACATTTTTTACAAATTTTCTTTACTGATGGTCTAACCTTCATAATTTCCCTCCATTATCGTTTATTCCATGTTATAATCCCACGTGTTAAATCATAAGGCGAAAG
>OLHG01000594.1_pt1 | contig 25463 bp, 41 predicted proteins | sample 1605971 | NCBI WGS metagenome assembly OLHG01 (sample SAMN03283289) | human gut metagenome | biome: human-associated habitat; material: feces | host: Homo sapiens | place: Peru | collected 2012 | reverse complement strand
GATTTGAACCAACGATCAGGGAGTTGCAGTCCCACGCCTTACCACTTGGCTATAGGTCCATCGCAATATGTATTATAACAAAATATTCTTGTTTTTTCAATATATTATATTAAAAAATTATACTTTTATGAATTATTCGACAATACTTGGTGATAATTTAAATATTTTTTTTATCATTTTTTGACTATTACCACTATAATCATAACGATAATTATATTCTAAATTCTTTTTACTTTCTTTATATTTATTAGGTATTTCATAAACTAAGATAAAGGTTTTTTCATCATTTAAAGATATTTTTTGTGATTTATAACCAATGCCATAATTAGTAAAATAATTATAATATTGTTTAGTAGGCATTATTTCTTCATTATTAATTTTTAGTATAAATTTATCAATATCTAATTGGAAACTACTACTATACATTGAATTAATAGTAAAGTTTACTACTAAAAACCAGTCATCATTCTTTTTTATTTTTTTGCCATTATTATCTTTATTAAGAAGATAAGTGTTATTAATTTTTAATGTATAGTAATTATCAAGTTTTACGATTTCGTTTTCTTTATATTTGGGAACTATTTCAATACTATTAACAATACTATAGACAGAAACTGCTAAAACGATAAATAAAATGATAAGAATATATAGTTTATTTTCTTTATAGTAATATTTAAGTTCTCTTAATTTTCTTCTTAATTTAATGTTTATTTTTTCTTTATCTATTCCTAGTTCTAATTCAAATTCTTCGTTATCTGCATCAGTAAGATTAAGTTCTTTTAAATCTCTTTTAAAATCAAATTTCTTAATATCAAATCCCATTGCTCTTATGGCATAAGGTATTAAAAATAACCATTGTCCTATTAGGACAAATGACACTACATCTCTTGCTAATCTAATTGTTTTTTGGTCTAGGATATTTCTTTGTAAGACTTGAATAATTGAACTAGCATATGCAAAACATACAAAGACTGCTGAATACTCTACTATTGTTAAAATATAAATAAGTAGTGGTTTATCTTTTTTTCTCATTAATAATATCATTGAAAGTACCAAGAGAATAATAACTATAATAGCAAGATACATCCAAATATTAATATAGTCAGTAACAACAAAATCAGTTATATCTCCTGAAATATATCCTTTAAAGAAATCTAATACTCCATTAGTGTTGTTAATTAAAAAAAGTAGTAATAAACAAATTATTAAATGTATTAATCTAAAATGTTTAATTAAGAAAGCATATGGTTTTCTTAGTATCATAATTACACCTACCTATCATAATAATTATACAATAAAAAAATAGAAAAATAAATACATTTTCTATTTATTCTTATAAACAATGAGTTGGTCTGGTAAGAGGTATAATCTGTTATTTTGATTTAAAATATCAACTGGTCTTGCATTAAATTTATTAGCAACATCAAGTAAAGTTTCATTTTCAGAGACAATATAATATTTAACATCATTTTTAGGGATAGCAATTATTTGATTAGGATAAATATAATCATTTAAGTTAAGACCATTAATAAGTGCAAGTAATTTATCGGAAGTACCATATTTATTTGCTATTTTATATAAGGTATCTCCTTGTTTGATAGTGTAATAGTCAAAATATGAGTTTGCTATATTTGGTACTATTATACTTTTACCAACAGTTAAATTATCTAAATTGTTTCCATTTAATTGATATAAGATATAAGGTGTTACGTTATACTTATTGGCAATCGAAGAAACTGTATCCCCTTCTTGTATCATATAAACATCATACATAATATCACTTCCATAATATAATATTCATAAATAAAAAAATAGTGAATTAATCATCACTATCTTTTTCAACATCTCTTTCTTTATATTTCTTTTTTTCTTTCATCATATATTCGGTGATTTGAGTTTCAATTTCACTTAATGCATTTTTATCAATATTTGATAATTTAACTTCTTCTTTAACAGTATCGATTATTACTCTACCCCAAAGCATATTTGCTCTAACAGTTAAATCATTAAACATATCAGGTGTAACTGAAGTAAAGAAATATCCAAACATTAATCTTTTAGTAGCAAAAAGTAATCTTTTATTTGTTAAAGCAATAACGTTAGTATTGGTAAAATCAAGAGAACTATGATTTTTTTGTCCTAAAAATACATATAAAACTTCTTCGCCAGGATTTAGATGTTTATCTACAATTTTGCAATGACTCTTAATTCTCCAGGCAACAGTCATAGGATATTTTTTTTTGAATTTTTTTGCTAAATCATATACTTTACTCATAAATTTCTACCTCATTATTCTTCATTTAATAATATATCTTTATTAATAAATTTTACTACTTCATCTTTTTCAACATATCCACCGATACTATCAAGAACTGTAGAACCACTCATAAGAAGTGTTGTTGGTGTTCCCCATTTTCTAGTTTTTAAATATCTGTTAGATTCACTTAACTTACTGAATTCTTCAGTAGATAAATCAGCAGTATCTATATAATAAATAGGTAAACCTAATTCATTAGCAACTTCTTCAGTTATTGGCATATATTTTTCACAATAACCACAACCAGTTCTTTCAATAATAATTATAAAATTTTCGTTATTAGATATTTTGCTTTCATAGGTTGAATAATCAATTTTAATCAAGCCTTTTTCTTCACCAGATAATCTTAATGGTAAACTAGTATTAGCAGCGTGTGTTCCTTTTGTTGCAAATAAAGCAATTGCTATTATAAGAACAACTCCTACTATTAATATAATATCTTTCTTTTTCATAATAACCTCCTAAAATAATTTTACACTTTTTTTGGAATAAAATCAAGTATATAGAAAAATAGAACACATTTTTTCTTTATGTGTCTATTTTGTATATTATTAACTATTTTTCTATCTTTCGTCTTTGTATTTTAGAATTAACAAATAGAACTAAATTTGTAGGACTTATTTTAGTAAGAAGATGGTTAACTTTCATATTAGGAGGTAAAATAATTACCTTATCTTTAAACATATTATCTATTGCATATTTTGAGGCATATTCACTAGATAATGATTTTAAGTTAAATTTTACATTAGCAACGTTATTAAAATTAGTATCAACGGGTCCAGGACAAAAAATAGATATTTTGACATTGGAATTATCGTTTTTTAATTCTTCATAAATTGCAAGTGATAGACTAACTATATAGTTTTTAGTAGCATAATAAGTTGCCATATAAGGTCCTGGCATAAATCCTGCCATTGAAGCAACGTTTAATATTCTACCATAATCTCTTTTAATGAAATCTTGTAAAAATAATTTTGTTAAAATGTGATATGCTTTAATATTTAAATCAATCATATTAAGTTCTTTATTTAAAGATGTTTCACTAAAATTTCCGGCATCTCCAAAACCTGCATTATTAATAAGAATATCAATATTCTCTTTTTTTAACATTTTATGTAACTTAATACAGTTATCTACTTCAGTTAAATCTAATCCAATAGAAACGACTTTAACATTTAAGTCTTTGAAAATATCTTCTAAATCTTCTTTATTCTTACTAACAACAAATAAATCATAACCAAAACTAGCTAAATATTTAGCCATATCCCTACCCATTCCAGAACTAGCACCAGTAATTAATGCCTTCATAAATACAACCTCCTATAAATATGGTTTTAATAATTCAATATTTTCTTCGCTAAACTTTTTTAAATCTTTTGCTAAATTAATTATTTTAGAATCAGCATCATCTTTAAAATTATCTATACGTTTAGTTATATCAACTACTCCCATAGTAAAACCTTTAGTAAGCATATCTGCTATTTTAGCATCAGAATTATCATTAAGTAAATCTAATTTCATAGATGCAAAGGAAAATATATTTGCCATAATACTTTTTTCTTTAGGTTCAACTTTATATTTCTTTAATAATTTTTCACTTTCTTTAACAAAATTTTCATATCCTTTTAATTCGCCTTCAACAATTTTTTTTATTTTATTATCTTTACCATTAATCATATTAATTAAATTAGTTAAAGAATTTACTCCCATTTTAGCATTTTGATAAATATACTCTAAAATTTCACTATTCTCATTCATATTATATCATCCTTTCAACAATTATTATTAAAAAAATGATAAATTTTATACAAAGTTTTGTAACACAACAAAAAAATGAACTAAAAAGTTCATTTCCTTATACTAATTCTAAGATAACCATTAAAGCGTTATCTCCTTTTCTTTCTTGCATTTTAACTATTCTAGTATATCCACCATTTCTGTCTTTATAACGTGGAACAAATTCATAGAATACTTTGTCAACACACTTTGTATCATTATGTAAGAAAGCTAATGCTTTTCTTCTTGAAACTAAAGTGCCTTTTTTACCGTATGATACCATTTTATCAAAACTTTTTCTAACTTCTTTAGCTCTAGTTTCAGTAGTAACTATTTTTTCTTTTTCAATTAATTGTTTTGTTAAAGTAGCTAACATACTTCTTCTGTGTTTATTATCAACGCCTAATTTTCTATAAGCCATAACTTGTCCTCCTTACTTTAGTCTTCTTTTCTAAATGAAAGTCCCATATCTTTTACTTTATCTAGAACTTCTTTTAAAGATTTCTTTCCTAAATTTCTAATTTTCATCATTTCATTTTCTGATTTTTCAACTAAATCATTTAACGTTAGAATGTTTGCTCTCTTTAGGCAATTATATGCTCTAACAGAGAAATCTAAATCATCTATTGAAGTTTCAAGTATTTTTAAGTTAGGATCTTCAGTATTAGAAATCATTAAACCAGTTTCATCAGCAATTTCATTTAAATTTGCAAGCACTTCAAAATGTTCAATTAAAATTCTACTTGCAAGTGCAATTGATTCTTCTGGTGAAATAGAACCATTAGTCCATACTTCCATAATTAATTTATCGTAATTATTATTTTGACCAACACGAGCATTTTCAACTTCATAGTTAATTCTTTCGATTGGAGAATATAAACTATCAATTGCAATAACATTTGGTTTAGATTTTGTATCTAGTATTTTTTTGTTTTCATCTGCTCTAGTATATCCACGACCACTACCGATAGTCATTTCCATATTTAAACTGCCACCTTCAGCAAGAGTAGCAATTACTTGTTCTGGATTTAAAATTTCAATATCTGCATCTTTTTCGATATCACCAGCAGTAACTACGCCAGGACCTTTAGCAGTTAATCTTAATTTTTTTCCTTCATCAGTTGAATGATTTTTTAAAACTACACTCTTTAAATTAAGTACAATTGCAGTTACATCTTCGATTACACCATCCATTTTTTGGAATTCGTGTGCTACACCATCAATTTTTACACTAGTAATTGCATCTCCAGGTAAACTAGAAAGCATAACTCTTCTTAAAGCATTACCTAAAGTAGTACCAAATCCTCTTTCTAATGGTTCAATTTCAAATTTTCCATAGTGACTACTTTCAATATATTCTTTTACTTTATAATCTGGTTTTTCAAATTTTAACATTTAAAACACTCCTTTTCAAAATTATCCACGACGTCTTTTTGGTGGACGACATCCATTATGCGGAATAGGTGTTACATCTGTTATTGTTTTTACTTCAAGTCCTGCAGTTTGTAAAGAACGCACTGCTGCTTCTCTACCTGCTCCTAAACCTTTTAAAAATACATCTACACTTTTCATTCCCATAGAAACTGCTTCTCTACCTGCTTTTTCAGCACTAGCACCTGCAGCAAATGGTGTAGATTTTTTACTACCTTTTACACCTTGTGTTCCAGAAGCAGCCCAACTAATAGCATTACCTTCTTTATCGGTAATTGTTACAATAGTGTTATTAAAAGTTGAATGAATATGTGCTTCACCATATGGAACATTCTTTTTAACTTTACGCTTTCTTGCTTTATAAGCCATAAAATTTCCTCCTTAATAATTATTTTTTCTTATTTGCTACAACTTTACCTTTACCCTTACGAGTTCTAGCATTTCTATTTGTTCTTTGACCTCTTACAGGTAAGTTTTTCTTATGTCTTGTACCTTGATAAGAATTAATTTCCATTTTAGTTTTAATGTTCATATTGATTTCTCTTCTTAAATCACCTTCAACAGTAATTTTATCAACTTCAGTTCTTATTCTAGCAAGTTCATCTTCAGATAAATCTTTTGCTTTTTTGTTTAAATCAACATTAGCATTCTTTAAAATTGTTTTAGATAAATTTCTACCAATACCATAAATATAAGTTAAAGAAATTTCGATTCTTTTTTCATTTGGTATATCAACACCTTTAATACGTGCCATAAATTCTTCCTCCTATTAACCTTGTTTTTGTTTGTGTTTTGGATTTTCACAAATTACCATAACTTTACCTTTACGCTTAATTACTTTGCATTTATCACAAATAGGTTTTACTGACGCTCTTACTTTCATTATAATTCCTCCTATTTCTTATTATAAACTATACGCCCATGTGTTAAATCATATGGTGATAATTCAATAACCACGGTATCACCTGGTAAGATACGTATATTGTTTACGCGCATTTTACCAGAAACATGAGCTTCCACAATGTGGCCACCATCAAGTTCAACTCTAAATTTTCCACCTGTTAAAAGTTCTACAACTTTTCCTTCAGCTTCAATAATATCGCTTTTACTCACTTTCATCATCTCCTGTTAATATTTTATAACCATCTTTAGTAACAACTACTGTATGTTCAAAGTGGGCTGATGGTTTATTATCACCTGTTATTATAGTCCAATCATCATCTAACATAAATACTTCTCTAGTACCTAAGTTAAGCATAGGTTCAACAGCGATAACCATTCCTTCTTTTAAGATTGGACCTGTACCTCTTTTACCAAAATTAGGAACATCTGGTTCTTCGTGTAAGTGACTTCCAACACCATGACCTACTAATTCTCTAACAACTCCTAATCTATGCTTATTTGCATAAGTTTCAACAGCATTAGATATATCCCCAATTCTAGCACCTGGTTTTATTTCTTTTAATCCTTCATATAATGCCTGTTCTGTGTGAAATAGTAAATATTTTTTCTTATCTGTTATACTACCAACAGCATAACTCCAAGCAGAATCTCCGTGATATCCTTTATAACAAGCACCAATATCAATACTTATTATATCACCATTTTTTAATTTTCTATTTGATGGTATTCCATGTACTACTTCATCATTAATTGAAGTACAAATACTAGCGGGAAATCCATTGTAATTTTTAAAAGATGGGGTAGCATCGTGACTTCTTATGAAGTCTTCTGCTAATTTATCTAATTCTTTTGTAGTTATACCAGGTTTAACATAGTCTTTTAAATATTGATGAGTAAGATATACAATGTGACCAGCGTGACGTAAAAGTTCTATTTCATAATCACTTTTAATACTAATCATTATTAACTATCTCCTCAACTTTAGAAAAAATATCTTGAGCTGATAAATCTTTTTCTACTTTTATTTCTCTTAAAACATTTTTTTCTTTATAATAATCTATTAAACTTTGAGTTTTATTAATGTAAGTATCAAATCTAGTAATAAACGATTCTGGAGTATCATCACTCCTAATTTCTAATGAACTATTACATTTATCACAAATACCTTCTAATTTAGGTTTTAATTCATTAACTAGTAGATTATAACTTGTACCACAATGTGGACACGCTATTCTACTTAGAGTTCTTTCCATAGCAAGATCTTTGTCAATATCAAAGAATATTACAATACCTAAATCTTTATTAATACTTTTTAATAAATCTTCATATATATGAGCTTGTTCTATATTTCTAGGATAACCATCTAATATGTATCCATTATTACAATCTTCTCTCATAAGTCTTAATTTTAGTAATGATGTAATAATTTCGTCATTAACAAACTTACCACTAGAAATTATTTCTTTAATTTTTCTTCCTAATTCAGTTGTTTTATTTGATTCTTCTCTTAACAACTCACCAGTTGAGATATGAGGAATACTATACTTATTAGACAATAACTTTGCTTGTGTTCCTTTACCAGCAGCAGGTGGTGCTATAAATATAATATTCTTCATTATCTTACTCCTTTATAATTTCTATTAATAAGACTACTTTCTAATTGTTTATAAGTTTCTAGTGCAACTCCAATAACAATTAACATTCCAGTTCCACCAATACTTACACTAGTAGGTAAATTAGTATTTACGAAACTACTAAATATGATTGGAAGTCCTGCGATAACTGCTATAAAGACTGTACCTAATAAAGTTATTCTTCCCAAGATAGTTTTAATGTAATCTTTAGTTTCCTTTCCAGGTCTAATTCCTGGAATATAACCACCTTGTCTATTTAGATTCTTTGATAATTCTTCTGGATTAACTTGTAAAAATGTATAAAAGAATCCAAATACAAATATACATACTATATATAATACAAATCCTACTGGTGTTGTATAACTTAAATATTTTGAAACAAATACTGTAAATCCACTATCACTTTTCAATAATCCTGCAATAAATGCTGGAATAGAGAAAATAACTGATGCGAATATTACTGGCATAACTCCGGCAGAATTTAATTTAAACGGAATATAATTTTGCTTAGCGCCGTAAGCACTACTTGTTTGATTTGAATATTGAATAGGTATTCTTCTTTCTGATTGTTCGATGAATATTATTCCAATAATAATAGCAATATATAATAGAACAAATAGTGAAAAACTCATTATTCCAATAAATGTAGATGTACTACTTTCTACTATAAGTGCATTAAATGTATCAATAAACATTTGAGGAGTAGTAAGTAATATACCAGACATAATTAACAATGATATACCATTACCAAGTCCTTTTTGTGTTATTTGATCTCCTAACCAAAGTAAGAATGCTGTACCTGCTGTTAAAATGGTAGCAATTTTAATATAGTCAATTGCAGTTCCATTTTTTACAAAGGCAAATGCCATTGCAAAACCTTGAATGAATGCAAGTGCAATACCAATATATCTATTTATTTGATTAATTTTTTGTCTACCAGCAGCACCACTTTCTTTTAGTTCTGTGAAGTAAGGAATTATATCCATTTGTAGAAGTCCTGTAATAATTGATGCTGAAATGTAAGGCATAACCCCTAAAGAAAATATTGAAAAGTTCTTTAAAGCGCCTCCACCCATAGCATTTAATAATTCCCATAAACCTAAACCAGATATTGCTCCTTGTGTTCCAGGAACAGGAATTGTTGTACCTATACAAAATATCATTAATCCAAACATTGTAAATAAAATTCTGCTTCTTAAATCTTTATTTTTAGGACTAAAGATTAGTTTTAGATTCTTAAACATCTAAATCACCTCTGTTTTTCCACCAATTTTTTCAATTTTTTCTCTAGCAGTATCAGAGAATTTGTTAGCTTTAACAGTAAGTTTTTTAGTTAATTCTCCATTTCCTAAAATTTTAATCCCATCTAATTCTTTTCCTACAAGTCCAGTTTCAATTAATAATTCTGGGGTTACTGTAGTTCCTTCTTCAAATCTGTCTAAATCTCCTACATTAACTGTAGCATAAACAGTTCTAAATTCATAATTGTTGAATCCTCTTTTTGATAATCTTCTGAATAGTGGAAGTTGTCCTCCTTCGAATCCAACTCTAACTCCACCACCACTTCTTGCATTTTGTCCTTTATGTCCTTTACCACTTGTTTTTCCTAATCCACTACCTGCTCCACGACCAACTCTTTTTCTAGTTTTAACTGAACCAGGATTTGGGCTTAATTCATATAACTTCATTATCCTCTTATCTCCTCAATAGTTTTTCCTCTAAGTTCTGCAATATGCATAGGTGATCTTTGATTTTTTAAAGCATTTAATGTAGCTCTAGCCATATTAATTTTAGTGCTTGATCCAAGTGATTTTGATAAAACATCTTTAACTCCAGCAAGTTCTAATACATCTCTAACAGGTCCTCCTGCTTTAACTCCAGTACCTTCAGCAGCTGGTTTTAACATAACCTTTGATGCTCCTTCTTTTACTGTAATTTCGTGAGAAATTGTACGATTATCAATTAATTCAACATTTATTAAATTTTTGCTAGCGGCAAGAGTTGCTTTTTTAACTGCATCTGGCATTTCTTTAGCTTTACCAGTTCCTAAACCAACTTTACCTTTTCTATCTCCTACAACTACTGTAGCAGAAAAACGAAATTGACGTCCACCTTTAACAACTTTTGTAACACGATTAATATCAATAACTTTTTCTTCTAATGTTTTTTGAGGTCTGTTATTAATATTTTTTCTAGGTTTACGATTTTCTTTATTGTTTCTAGGTGCTTTATTAACTTCGTCCTTAACGTTTTCTTTAACGTTTTCGTTCATAAGTTTTCCTCCTTATTAGAATTCTAATCCATTTTCACGAGCAGCTTCAGCAAGTGCTTTAACACGTCCGTGATATAAGTAGCCACCTCTATCGAATACTACTTTATTAATTTTTGCTTTTTTTGCTCTTTTTGCAATTTCAGCACCAATAACTTTAGCTGCTTCAACATTTCCACCATTCTTTAGATTTAATTCTTTTTCTAAAGATGATGCACTAACTAAAGTTACACCTTTTTCATCATCGATGATTTGTGCTGTAATGTTTGCGTTTGATCTAAATACATTAAGTCTAGGTCTTTCAGCAGTTCCTGCAAGATCTTTTCTAATTCTTGAATGTCTTTCTAAACGCAATTCATTTCTTGAAACTTTCTTTATCATAAGTGCTTCTCCTTTACTTATTATTTAGATGCTTTCTTACCTTCTTTACGACGAACATATTCACCTTTAAGTCTGATACCTTTACCTTTATATGGTTCTGGTTGTCTAACTTTTCTAATATTTGCCGCAAATTCTCCAACTGCAACTTTATCTATTCCAGATATTTCAATTTCAGTATTACTAATTGCTTTTACTGAAAGTCCTGTAGGTACATCTAATTTTACTGGATGAGAATAACCAGCATTAATTGTAAGTACATTTCCACTTACAGCAAAACGATAACCAACACCAATAATTTCTAATCCTTTAGTATAACCTTGACTAACACCAATAATCATATTATTAATATTAGCATTTGTTGTACCTTGCATTTGGTTAGCAATTTTATCATCTTTTAATTTTTCAACAGTTAATTCATTACCATTAACATTTACTCCGATATTCTTAACTAAATCTAATGATAATTCTCCTTTTGGACCTTTAACTGTTACTTTTTTTCCTTCAACTGTAACATTAACACCTTCAGGTATTAGCAAAACTCTTTTTCCAATTCTACTCATAATACCCTCCTACCAAATATAAGCAATTACTTCTCCACCAACGTTTTGTTTACGAGCTTCTTTATCAGTTAAAACTCCATTTGGTGTAGATATAATAGCAATTCCTAAACCATTTAATACTCTTGGTAAGTCTTCTGCTTTTGAGTAAACTCTAAGACCTGGTTTTGAAACTCTTTTTAATTCAGTAATTACTCTTTCTTTCTTTTGTCCATATTTTAAAGTTAATGTTAAAGTATTTTGAACTTCATTTTTTTCTATACTAAATTCTTCAATGAAACCTTCGTTCTTTAAAATTTTAGCAATTTCTTCTTTCATTTTAGAAGACGGCATACTAACAGTTTTAGCACGATTGCGGTTTGCATTACGAATTCTTGTAAGCATATCTGCGATTGGATCTGTCATTAAAATCCCTCCTTCTTATTAATAGGTATTTCTACCAACTTGATTTTTTTACGCCTGGTATTTGTCCTTTATAAGCTAATTCTCTAAAACAAATACGGCAAACACCAAACTTACTCATTACTGCGTGTGGTCTTCCACATCTTTCGCAACGAGTATATTCTCTAACTTTAAATTTTGGTTTTCTTTGTGATTTAACAATCATTGACTTTTTTGCCATTGTTTTCCTCCCTTATTTCCTAAAAGGAACTCCAAGTTCTTTTAATAAATCAAATGCTTCTTCATTATTTCTAGCAGTAGTAACAATAACGATATCCATACCTCTTACTTTTACTACTTCATCAAAATTGATTTCTGGGAATATTAATTGTTCTTTAATTCCTAATGTATAATTACCTCTTCCGTCAAAGCTTTTAGGAGATACTCCTCTAAAGTCTCTTACACGAGGAAGTGCTATAGATATTAATTTATCTAAAAATTCATACATATTGTCTCCTCTTAAAGTAACTTTACAACCAATTTTGTGTCCTTCTCTTACTTTAAATGATGCAATTGATTTTTTTGCTTTTGTTTCTACTGGTTTTTGACCTGTAATTTTTTCTAAATCAGATAATGCTGCTTCTAACATTTTAGAATTTGCTACAGCATCACCAACACCGATATTAATTACTACCTTTTCGATTTTTGGAACCAACATAGGTGTCTTATAACCATGTTTTTCTATTAAACTTGGAACAACTTCATTTCTATATTTTTCTTCTAGGCGGTTCATTAGTCCACCCTCCTTCCAAATTAATCAATCTTTTGATTAGATTTTTTTGCTATTCTAATTTTATTTCCTTTTTCGTCTCTTTCGATTCTTACTCTAGTTGGTTTTTTAGTTTTTGGATCTAATAACATTACATTAGATGCGTGGATAGGTGCTTCAACTTCAACGATTTCACCTGTTCCATTGTTATTTTTAGGTTTTAAGTGTTTCTTTCTTAAGTTAACACCAGAAACTACTACTTTTTCTTCAAGAACTGCAGAAATAGTACCTTCTTTACCTTTGTTTGATCCAGCAACAACTATAACTTTATCACCTTTTTTTAGTCTCACGATATTTCCTCCTTATTATTAGGGGATTATAGCACATCTTTAGCTAAACTTACGATTTTAGTGAAATCTTTATCTCTAAGTTCACGTGCTACTGGTCCCAAAACACGAGTTCCTACTGGGCTCTTATCATCTTTAATAATAACGCAAGCATTATCATCAAATTTAATATAGCTACCGTCTTCTCTTCTTACACCAAACTTACTTCTAACGATTACGGCTTTTACAACTTTACCTTTTTTAATATTACCATTAGGAGTAGCTTTTTTTACTGTACCAACAACTATATCTCCAATATTTCCCGTTTTAACTTTACTTCCACCAAGAACTCTGATTACTAATAATTCACGAGCTCCACAGTTATCAGCAACTTTTAATATACTTTCTTGTTGTACCATTTTGTTTTCCTCCTTCCAACTAAACTATAGAACTACAGCTTTTTCAACAACTTCTGCTAATTCGTATCTTTTAGTTTTAGATAATGGTCTAGTCGCAACTAAACGAACCTTGTCACCAATTTTAGCAACATTTTCTTCGTCATGAGCTGTATATTTTTTAGAATATTTAATTCTTTTTCCATATTTTGGATCTTTTTTGTAAGTTTCAACTTTAACTGTAATTGTTTTGTTTGCTTTATCACTTACAACAACTCCAACTAATTCACGTTTTAATTGTTCATTATTCATAAGGACATTTCCTCCTTTTAACCTTGTATTTCTCTTTCTCTAAGAATTGTCTTTAATCTAGCAACTAATTTTCTTAATTCTTTAATTCTAGATGGTTTTTCTAAAGAACCTGTTGCTTGTTTCATACGAAGATTAAATAATTCTTCTTTACATTCATCAATTTTTTTATTGATTTCTTCAGTGGTTAACTTTCTAATTTCACTATTTTTCATTATTTTCACCACTTTCTTTCTTTACGAATTTGCACTTAATAGGTAATTTATGTGATGCTAATCTTAAAGCTTCTCTAGCAGTAGCTTCATCGATTTCACCGATTTCAAACATAATTTTACCTTCTTTTACAACAGCAACCCAAACTTCTGGATTACCTTTACCTTTACCTTGTCTAGTTTCTAAAGGTTTCTTTGTTAAAGATAGATTAGGGAATATATTAATCCATACTCTACCTCCACGTTTCATATATCTTGTCATAGCAATACGAGCTGCTTCAATTTGTTGACTTGTGATCCATGCACCTTCTTTTGCCATTAAACCATATTCACCAAAATGTAGTTCTGTATTACCTTTTGCTTTTCCATCATATTTTACACGGAAAGTTTTTCTATGCTTTGTTCTTTTTGGCATTAACATTAGAATTACCTCCCTTTTCAAGTATTTCACCTTTATAGATCCATACCTTTACACCGATTTTACCATATGTAGTATCTGCTTCAGAAGTAGCATAATCAATATCTGCTCTTAAAGTATGTAGTGGAATAGTTCCTTCAGAATATCCTTCACCACGAGCAATATCTGCTCCTCCTAATCTTCCTGATACTAAAGTCTTAATTCCTTTAGCACCAGCTTTCATTGTATTTCTAATAGCTTTCTTTTGTGCTACTCTAAATGAAACACGATTTTCTATGTTATGGGCAATATTATCTGCAACTAATTGTGCAACTAAATCTGGGTTTTTAATTTCAACAACTGAAATTTGTACTTCTTCATTAACTAATTTAGAAACTTCTTTTTTAACTTTTTCAATTTCTACACCACTTTGACCAATAATTAATCCTGGTTTTGAAGCGTGGATATAAATTTCACATCTTTTAGCATTTCTTTCGATAATAATTTGAGAAACACCTGCTAATTTAAATTTCTTAAATAAGTATTTTCTGATTTTGTTATCGTTATTTAAGTTTTTAGCGAAATCTTTTTCAGCATACCATTTGCTTTCCCAGTCTTTATTGATACCAATTCTAAGTCCTATTGGACTAACTTTTTGTCCCATTAACATTCCCTCCTTTACTTATTTTTCTCACTTACAATAATTGTAATGTGACTAGTTTTATGATCGTTTCTTCCAACGTGTCCTCTTGAATCCATTTTAGGTCTTTTAATAACTAAACCTTCATCAACATAGCACGCTTTAACGAAAAGATCTTCTTCTTTTAATTCAAAATTATTAACAGCATTACTAGTAGCAGACTTTAACACTTTTTCAACAACTCTTGCTGCTTTTTGTGGTTGGTTTCTTAAGATTGCAAATGCTTCATTAACATCTTTTCCTCTTATTAAATCTATAATTAAACGAGTTTTTAGAGGTGCAATTCTTACTGTCTTTGCTACTGCTTTAGCTTCAGTTCTTTCCATTATAATCCTCCCTTAAGAATTTTATTTCTTCTTATCTTCGCCGTGTCCACCAAATTTACGTGTTGGTGAGAATTCACCTAATTTATGACCTACCATATCTTCAGTTACATAAACAGGAATAAATTCTTTACCATTATGTACCGCAAAAGTGTGACCAATAAAATCAGGATAAATAGTTGAACGACGAGACCAAGTTTTAATAACTTCTTTTTTTCCAGATTCATTTAATAATTGTACTTTTTTAAGTAATCTTTCAAAGACATAAGGTCCTTTTTTTAAACTTCTTGCCATTTTATTTTCATCCTTTCTTTATTATTTATTACGACGTGTAACAATGTATTTACTTGATTGTTTTTTGTTTTTTCTAGTTTTAAGACCAAGTGCTGGTTTACCCCAAGGAGTCATTGGACCACTTCTACCAATTGGTGCTCTACCTTCACCACCACCGTGTGGGTGATCGTTAGGGTTCATAACAGATCCACGAACTGTAGGTCTAATACCTTTATATCTAGTTCTACCTGCTTTACCAACTTTAACTAATCCATAATCTTCATTTCCTACTACACCGATTGTAGCACGACAAGTTCCTAGTATTTTTCTAGTTTCTCCACTTGATAATCTTATTAAAACATATTTATCTTCACGACCTAAGATTTGTGCTGAACCTCCTGCACTTCTTGCAAGTTGTCCTCCTTTACCAGGTCTAAGTTCGATATTGTGAATTACAGTACCAACAGGAATATTTGCTATTTCCATAGTATTACCAACTTTAACGTCAGTTTTTACTCCACTTTCAACAACATCTCCAACTTTTAATCCTTTTGGAGCAATAATATATGATTTAACACCATCTTTATAAGTAATTAAAGCAATATTAGAACTTCTATTTGGATCATATTCAATAGCACTTACTAAAGCAGTAATGCCATCTTTATTTCTTTTGAAATCAACCAAACGATATTTTCTTTTAACACCGCCACCACGATGTCTAACAGTAATTTTACCTTGGTTATTACGACCATCATTTTTTTTCTTGGTTACTACTAGACTCTTTTCAGGAGTAGTTTTGGTAATTTCATCGTTTGTTAAAAAACTTTTTTGTCTTTGACCATTTGTCATTGGTTTATTTACTCTTATTGCCATTGTTTTTCCTCCTTTTATTAGTCGAAACTAATAGTACTTCCCTTTTCTAATTTAACAATAGCTTTCTTATATTTGTTAGTCATACCAGTATATTTTCCAACTCTCTTCTTTTTAGGATGAGAATTCATTGTATTAACACTAAGTACCTTAACGTTAAATATTTTTTCTATTGCTTGTTTAATTTGTACTTTATTTGCTTTTGTATCTACTTTAAAAACATACTTACCTTCTTGTTCTAGAAGAGCACTTCTTTCAGTAATAACAGGTGCAATAATTATATCTCTGTAATTATTCATTACCTAGCACCTCCTCAATTTTTTCTAAAGCATCAACAGTAACTAACATATTGTCAGCACTAACTACATCAAATGTATTTAATTCTTCAACTAAAGAAATTTTAACATTTCCTAAGTTTCTAGAAGCTAAACATAAATTTTCATTTAATTCATTAACAACTATTAATACTTTTTTATTAGTTAGATTTAATTTATTTAAAACTTCTAACATTTCTTTTGTTTTAGAACTTGTTAACTCTAAACTTTCAACAATAACTAATTCATTATCGATTGCCTTGTAACTTAAAGCAGAGCGTAATGCAAGTCTTCTTTCTTTTTTATTTTGTTTTTTAGAATAATCTCTTGGTTTAGGTCCGAAAGCAATTCCGCCACCTACCCATTGAACTGCTCTAATACTACCTTGTCTAGCATTACCAGTTCCTTTTTGTCTCCAAGGTTTTCTTCCTCCACCAGAAACTTCACTTCTAGTTTTAGTTGAATGAGTACCTTGTCTTTTTCCTGCTTGTGCTTTAACGATTGCATTATGTAAAACGCCATCATTAGGTTCTATTCCAAATACGTTATCTTTTAATTTAATGTCCTTAACTTTTTCACCATTTAAGTTTACTATTTCTAATTTAGACATAATATCCTCCTTACACCTTTACTATTCAGTAACTGGTTCTTCTTCATTAGCATTTTCTTCAACAACTGGTTCTTCAACTTCATTAACTACTTCTTCTACATAAGTAATTAAATCTTGTTTTTCGTTAATTACACCAGGATGTTTAATTGAAGTTTTAACTAATACTAATGATTTTTTTGGTCCTGGAACATTTCCTTTTACTAAGATAACATTATTTTCTAAATCAATTTGCACAATTTCCAAGTTTTGAACTGTAACTTGTTCTCCACCCATACGTCCAGGCATTTTCTTTCCTGGTAGAACACGCATTGGTAATAAAGTACCAAGTGAACCAACACCTCTGTGATATTGGCTACCGTGCCCCATTGGTCCACGAGATTGATTCCATCTCTTAATAACACCTTGTGTTCCTTTTCCTTTAGAAGTGCCGGTTACGTCAACCATTTCACCTTCTGTAAACACATCAGCCTTAATAACTTGACCAAGACTGTAATTACTAACATCAACACCTCTAATTTCTCTTAAGAAGCGCTTAGGTGTTGTGTTAGCTTTCTTTAAATGACCCATTTCTGGTTTATTACTAAGGTTTTCTCTCTTATCGAAAGCTGATAATTGGATAGCATCATATCCATCAGTAGCAACTGTTTTAACTTGGCTAACAACGTTAGGTTCAACTTCAACAACAGTTACTGGAATTAAAACTCCATCCTTAGTAAAAACTTGAGTCATCCCGATCTTACGACCTAAGATTCCTTTCATTTTACATTCCTCCTATAATTGAATCTTTATATCAACACCACTAGGTAAATCTAGATGCTGAAGAGCATCGATAGTTTCTTTACTTGGGTTATTGATGTCTATTAATCTCTTGTGAGTACGCATTTCAAATTGCTCTCTAGAGTCTTTGTACTTATGTACAGCTCTTAAAATAGTGTACTTTTGAACATCTGTTGGAAGTGGAATTGGTCCACTAACTTCTCCACCAGTTCTTTTAACAGTAGCTACGATTTTAGCAGCAGCATTGTCTAAAAGTCTGTGTTCATAAGCCTTTAATTTGATTCTCACCTTTGTGTTTGACATTTTATTTCCTCCCTTCGCCTATATCCAGTATAGACTTGCTCCGACCGAATTACCTGATACAGCAATTAAATATTTAACAACTTAACCGGGTGTATCAGCAACCTCGCCCATCTAAGCCAGCCACACACTTAAAGATTATACTAGATAGTTTACATAAAATCAAGCCTTTTTTAACATTTTTCTAAATTTTATTTCCCCCTTTAATTATAAGCATTTCTATCACGATAAATTACCAAATATTTGACACCTCAAAACATCTTTACATTGACAAAAAAATTATTAGCAGTATAAACCACTAATAATTTTAAAAACATTACTAAATACTATTTATAAATACTTTAAAAGCAATAATAAAACTAATTATTATAAATAAAGTTATTATATTAATTATTTTATTCTTATGTTTAAACTTTATAAGATTATTTAATTTTTCAAAACCTAAAGTTATAATAATTATAAAACCCGTAAACATTGGATATATATCGACCTTGTGGTTGATAATCTGTACTATAACTATATTTTATGCTTAATATAATTGGAATAATTATACAACTGATTAAAGCCAAATTAAAAAGTAAACTCTTCTTATCTTTAACAATATCTTTTATTCTTTTAAAATATCCTATTAACCCTATACCAATAATAATTGTATATCCCAAATAAATTAAAATAGGTAATTTATATTTCATATATCCAAAATTTCCTATAAAACTTATATATGTTGTAATCGGCCAAATTGAATTACCATATCTTGTTGTTGTTAACATTTCTAAATAAGACATTTTTAAGTTCTGAGGCGTATTTCTTAATGAAGGCTTTAAATAATCAGCTCCACCCTCCTCACACGCATCTAGAAAAGAATCAATTCCTAATAAATCACCATTATTAACAATATAACTCCTTACAAAGAAATAAGAAACAAAAACTACTACCACTACTGATATAAAAGTTCCATATTTTAATAATGATTTATAATCAACAGTTATTTTCTTATCACTCTTTTTTATAAAACTAATTATAAAGATTATAATGCTTAAAAGAATCCAACCATACGCATTATAATAAGATAAAGCACATATTATTATTCCTATAGATAAAGTTATAGAATTTTTAAAATTCCAACCATCATTTAACCCCTTTATCCAAGAATAAACAATAATACTAGAAGCCATTATAGCGCAACTATCATTGTTAACATATGATGATAAGAAAACAAATTGCGGAATCAATGAAGATAAAAAGATACCCAAATACTTTATTTTTTTATCTTTAATTAATTCATCTAATATCTTCATCATAAAATAAATAAAAATAACACCCGATAAAACACTAGTAAATCTAGCAGCAACAAGTAAAGCTGTTTCGTTCTTTGTTACTAAACTAGTTAATTTCATAAAAATAGAACTAGTAATAGCTGGCAAAAGCGTAGGATAATACGCATAAGAAGCATTAAACTCTTTTACTACTACCTCTTTATCATCCGGTAAAGGAAGTTTACCATGATTATAAATATATTCAGGTACTTTATAACGCATATACTCATCAGGTGCATAATCATAAGGCTGCTTTACAGCCCAAAATAACATAATTATAAACATTATAGCTAAATACATGAACTTAAACTTTTTCTCATTTTTCATTGTCCTAATCATCCCTTCTTTTTTATTATACATATTAATTAAAACACAAGCAATAGATAACAAAAAAATTATTAGCAGTATAAAACCACTAATAATTATTTCATCCCTAGTTCTTTCATAATATCATTAATAACTACTCTCTCATCAAAAGGACGCCTTTCACCATTAATTTCTTGATAATCTTCATGACCTTTGCCTAATATAAGAATAACATCCCCATCTTGAGCATTCTCTATACAATACTTAATAGCTTCCCTTCTATCAGGAATAATAATATATTCGCCATTAGTCTTCTTCATACCAACTAAAATATCACTAGCTATATCATCAAAACTCTCATATCTAGAATTATCAGAAGTAATAACCGATAAATCAGCATATTTACCAGATACTTCTCCCATATCAAATCTACGATCACGACTTCTATTACCGCCACAACCAAATAATGAAACTATTCTCTTTGGATTATATTCCTTAACAGTTGATAAAATGCTCTCCATACTAACACCATTATGAGCATAGTCTATAAATACACTATATCTATCTGATACATCAACTCTTTCCATTCGTCCACGAACTTTAAAATTAAGTAATCCATCTTTAATACTATCAGTATCTATATTAAGTAAACTACCTAAAGTAATTGCTGCCATAGCATTATAAGCTGAAAACTTACCCGGCATATTAACCATAAATGTATCTTCAACTAAACCACTAGTCTTAATCTTAATACCTAAGAAATCATTATTATGTAGATACTCAATATCATTGCATCTTAAACTAGCTTCATCAGAAGTACCATAACTATATACTTGACAACTACACTCTTTAGTCATATCTATATAATGTTTATCATCAATATTAAAAATACCAATACGCGATTGTTTAAACAACAAGCTCTTACAATATACATATTCCTCAAATGAAGCATGTTCATTAGTACCAACATGATCTAAAGTTAAATTAGTAAATATCGCATAATCAAATATTAAATTCTTAACTCTCCCAACTTTTAAAGCTTGAGAAGAAACTTCCATAATTAAATATTCAACACCGTTATCAACCATTTCTCTCATATACTTATATAATTCATAAGATTCAGGTGTTGTATTAGTATTGCTATAATATTTATCTAAGTAATATGTTCCTGTTGTCCCAATAATACCTACTTTATAAGAAGCACTCTCTAATACTTTCTTTATCATAAAAGAAGTAGTAGTCTTACCTTTAGTACCTGTAATACCAATTAAAGTTAAAAACTTCTCAGGATTGCCAAAATAATTAGAACATACCTGACAAAAAACATCTCTCGTATTCTTAACCTTAACAACTGCTATATCATTAGATACCTCTATATCTCTTTCACATATTATAGCTGTCGCCCCCATAGAAATAGCCTTATCTATATAATCATGACCATCACTATTAAAACCTACTAAAGCTATAAATAAAGAATTATTAGTCGTTTTTCTAGAATCATATACTAGACTATCTATCGTGATATCAGTACTACCACTAATAACTTCACATTCAATACCTTTTAAAATATCATTTAATTTCATAATCCACCCCACTACTATATTATTAAACTTCTACTATAACATTATCTTCTTTTAACTCATCTTTAAATATTTCAGCAAATTCTACTAATTCTTTCTTTATAACATCCGGATATACTGCCTTAGTTGTCCTAATAGCATCGTATATATTTTTAAAATTAACTGTTGATCTATTTTCGTACAAAGCATTCGAAAACATTTGTCTAAATATAACCAAAGCTATATCCGGGTACCTTGAAGATAATTCATATACTCTCTTATATTCACTAGTCATATTAACAATAAACTTAACTATTTGTTCTTTAACAAAATATTTATATGGTAAATATACACCTGTCTGTTTCTCTATTTTAGGTAAAGTTCTTAAAAGTATTTGCACACACATCTCTTGAGTTGGTTCACTAACATCAACCTTTTCAAATCTTCGCATAAAAGCCTTATCCCTTAAGATATATCTCTCGTACTCATAGTTTGTCGTAGCACCAACCATCTTTATTGAGCCCCTACTAAGACCTTCCTTAAACATATTAGCAAGGTCCAAAGCTCCTTGACTAGTCCCACCAATTAAAGTATGAATCTCATCAATAAATAATATTGCTTTATCTAACTTCTTTAATTCTTCAATTAAAAGTAAAGCTTTATTATCTCCATCATATTCTCCCACAATTGCTGATGTATTAATTCTATATATCTTATAACCCATCAAAGCATTAGGTACTTGTCCTCTTTGAATTCTATAAGCAAGTCCCTCAACAATAGCAGTTTTACCAATACCTGGTTTACCTACTAATACTGCTGACTTTTCTGGAGTAAGTAAAACTAATATTAACTTTTTAATTTCATCATCCCTAGCAATTGCCGGATCAGTTATATAATTAACATCAGTTAAAATATCTGAATACCTATCTAAAATACTTTCTCTCATCATATCACCTAACCTTATACCAACCACAATTTATTTCTTTAAAATATCAATAATCTGTTTCTTTAGTTTATCATCGATATTAGCTACTAACTTCTCTATCTTAATTGATTTATTATATAAGTGAAGTTTATCTTCAAACTCATATAACTTACTAACTACTCCCTGTATACATTTATGAGCAGCATTCCTACTAATATCATAATTCTCACTAATCTCTGTCAAAGATAAATTATTAAAATAATATTCTTCAAAATATAATCTCTGTTTATCACTTAATAATTCACTATAATAATCATATAAAATAATAATATATTCTCTATCATTCATAATTATAAATCCTTAAATAATCCATATATATACTTCTCTATATCAAATACTTCTAAGTCATCAGTACCTTCCCCTAAACCAACAAACTTAACAGCAGTATTAGTTTCTTCTTTAATACCTAAAACAATACCACCTTTAGCAGTACCATCTAGCTTAGTAAGAACAATTCCTGTAATATTAGTAATCTCATTAAAAGATTTAACTTGAGAAATAGCATTCTGACCTGTTGTAGCATCCACTACTAATAATGTCTCATGTGGTGCATCAGGTATAATCTTCTTAATAACTTTATTAATCTTACTTAATTCTTGCATCAAATTAGACTTGTTTTGTAAACGACCAGCTGTATCAACAAGTACAACATCATAATCTTCTTCTCTAGCCAAAGTAATACCATCATATATAACTGCTGAAGGATCTTTTGAAGAAGAACTAACTACTTTAGCACCTATCCTATCTCCCCATTCATTAATTTGTTCAATAGCACCTGCTCTAAAAGTATCACCTGCAACAAGTAAAACTTTCTTACCTTCATTAATCATCTTACTGGCTAACTTGCCAATCGTTGTTGTTTTACCAACACCATTAACTCCCACAAACAATATTACTGTTGGACCATCACTAGCATAATTAATCTTAGAACTTATTATTCCATTACCAACATACATAATAAATAATTCATCAATAATAATATTCTTAAGATCTTCTGTACTAGTAATCTTTTCTTCCTTAACACGATGTCTTAATCTATCAACAAACTTAACAACCGTATTAACACCGATATCCGCAGTTATTAATATATCTTCTAACTCTTCAAAATAATCATCATCTATAAACTTATATTTATTAGATAAATTAGTTAATTTAGAAGTAAACTCTAGTCTAGTTTTCTTTAAACCATTATCATACTTAACAACTTCTTTATCTTCTTTACTAAATACTTTTTTTAATTTATCAAATATTCCCATATATACCCCATCCTCCACCCAATTATATCATGGATACTATGAAAAATAAATAAATATAAATTATTTTACAAAAAAAGAAACTATTTAGCTTCATCTGTCGCTCTAGTTTCTCTTATAACAGTTACTTTAACAGTACCTGGATATTGAATCTCACTTTCAATTCTATTCTTAATTTCTCTAGCTATTTGATAAGACATTAAATCATCTACTTCATCAGGTTTAACAATAACTCTAAGTTCACGACCTGCTTGAATAGCATAAGACTTATCAACACCCTTAATATCGTTACCAATCTTTTCAAGTTGTTCTAATCTTTGGAAATAGTTTTCTGTTGAATCATTTCTAGCACCTGGTCTTGAAGCTGAAATGGTATCAGCAATACTAACAATTGTTGAAATAACACTAGTAGCGGGTTCATCACCATGATGTGATGCTATCGCATTAATAACCACACTATTCTCATTATATTTCTTTGCTAAATCAACACCAATCTGAACATGTGAACCTTCCATTTCAAAATCAATTGCCTTACCAATATCGTGAAGTAAGCCTGCTCTCTTAGCCAAATTTACATTCTCACCAAGTTCAGCAGCAATTAATCCTGAAATATTAGCAACCTCAATAGAATGCCTTAAAGCATTCTGTCCATAACTAGTTCTAAAATGTAGTTTACCAATAATATCTACTAAATCAGGATCAATCTTTGATAAACCAAGTTCATAAACAGCTTCTTTACCATATTCTCTAATCTTTTGCTTAACTTCAGAACACATCTTATCATAAAGTTCTTCAATTCTAGCTGGATGAATTCTACCATCCTTAATAAGTCCCTCTAGAGTTAATCTAGCAATCTCTCTTCTCAATGGATCAAAACTTGAAATAACAATAGCTTCCGGAGTATCATCAATAATTAAATCAACACCTGTTACTGATTCGATAGTACGAACATTACGACCCTCTCTACCAATAATTCTACCCTTCATTTCATCATTAGGTAAAGTTATAACTGATACAGTCTGTTCATTAGTAACATCTGCTGCATACTTTTCCATACTATTAATAAGTAAACTCTTAGCTTTACTATCAACATCTAACTTAGCTTCTGTTTCTTTTTCTTTAATGTAAGTAGCAATTTCTACAGCCATCTTGTCTTCAACAGTCTTCATAACTTCTTTTTTAGCTTGTTCTCTAGAATATCCACTAATTCTCTCTAATTCTTCTAATTGTTGTCTTTTAATTTCTTCTAGTTTGTCCTTAGACTCTTGAATCTCATCTTGTTTCTTAAGTAAATTTTTCTCTCTATCATCTAAGTTTTTTTCTCTGTCTTGTAAAGATTCACTTCTTCTATCAATGCTACTCTCTCTTTGTAAAAGTCTTTCTTCCATCTCTTTTACTTCATTTTTCTTTTCTTTAATATCTTTATCAGCTTCTAATTTTAATTTGTGTACTTCCTCTTTAGTTTCAAAAATAGAATCACGTTTAATCTTATCAGCATCTTTCTTAGCTTTATCAATTATACTTAATGCTGTACTTTCTTCTTTCTTCTTTTTAATAAATAAAGAAACTAACAAAATAGCTACACCAACTATAATACCAAGAATAAACATTAAAATAAAAATAGCAATATTATCCACATAACACCTCCTCGTATCAAAAATATTTATAGAAAAAAACAATCATTTATATTTAAATCTATACAATATTATTGTATAAACAATTCTTATCGATGTCAAGTGAAAATATTAAAAAGAAGTTACTCACTTCTAGAGAAATCAATCATATGTTACACTTTTTTTATAAAAGTCCTTTATTGCTTA